>Ga0265297_10000121_pt1 | contig 263270 bp, 275 predicted proteins | sample Munlanlwell13791_FD_192502 | JGI IMG/M metagenome (GOLD analysis project Ga0265297, IMG submission 192502) | Leachate microbial communities from a municipal landfill in Southern Ontario, Canada - Leachate well 137-91 | ecosystem: Engineered > Solid waste > Landfill > Unclassified | place...
ATTGCTCCAAGAAACATTGAAGTTGCCCAGACATTTGCCCTTGCCCTTGTCTCAGCACCCATGACCTGCCCTGCAGCATAAATAATTGCAGCCATAACTATTAAGATAAGCATAACAGCTCCCATAATAGTTCGTACTATATCCACAACACTGCAGACCGCATTTCCAATATCTACTTCCGGATCTGATGCTGCTATCAATACTCCGGCAAAACTTATCAATATTACAATATTAAATATTATTTTTGCAAGCTCCATATTTTTTCACACCCTTGATAACACTTTATATACATAAATTTATAAATGCAATTTACTCTGCGCATGCAACAGTTACATCCTCGCCCATTATCTCATTCATAAATAATGGAACTACAAGATAAATTAATCCTCCAATTATTGCTCCAAGAAACATTGAAGTTGCCCAGACATTTGCCCTTGCCCTTGTCTCAGCACCGAGGATTTGTCCGGCTCCATAAATTATTGCAGAAAGAACTATTAAGATGAGAAATACCGCACTCATCAAAGATTTTACAAGATCCACTACCACGCAGATCGCATTTTTAAGCCTTACAGTCTCATCATCTTTCTCTTCATAAGGATAGTATGCACCAGACATACCTGCAATGATCCCAAAAACTATAAAAATACTTATTAATTTTTTAAATGTCATAGAACTATTATATCTATTATCATTTTAAAAGATTTTTGTATTTGATTTAAATCATTTCCTCTAATCTTCTTCCGATCATTTTTGCGCTTTCCCATTTTATAGAATATGATGCTTCATTTTCCTTAAACACAGATAAGGGTATAAAATTCCATCCCTCCCTGTTTTTCCTCCATGCAATATATGAGGTTATTCCGGTATTCTCTTCCCAAATTCTCAATCCTTCAAACTGGTCTTTTTTTATTGAAAGCCTTTCTCCTTCCCAGGCTTTGGATTCAATTGCATACTGTTTTCCTTTTTTAAATAATAAAAGGTCTGGTGAAAGGGAGGAAACCCCGCTTCCGGCAGCCCTAATTACTGAAAAACCTTTTTCTGAAAAATAATTTATGAGCTCCCTTTCAGCCCTTGAACCTTTGCTATACCTGTTTAACATTGCACAAAACCTTTTTTTGCATTTAATTCAATTATTGTTCCATCCTTTAAAAATTCGTACGGGTCTTTTTCCAGTTTATCGAGCATTGGAATTTTTGAAATTATCGCTCCGACTGCAATAATTGGCTCTGCTTCCAGATTTATTATTCCGGTTGGCGCAACCCTGTTTTTCCTTAATTGAAGCATTACATATGAGCCTACTGTCGAGCCCTTTCCTCTTGGAAATACCAATATTTTATCTGCAATGCATTTTCCTTCAATTGAATGCCCCCTTTCAATTACTATCCCTGTTTTTGGGTCGACTCCCCCTAAAAAAGAAATAGGGTCTTTTGAAATTAAAACTTCCCCTGCCACAATTCCTGTTGAAATCATTCTTCCATATATTTTCATAAATTAAATGGAATAAAAAGATTAAAATTACTGGTGGTCCCCCAAACCTAAATTATAAATATCTGTTTCCAGGTAATGATTCTTTTCCAGATTTCTGATCATATCTTCAACTAACATTTTTTTTATTTCGAAAAATTTTTCTTTTGGCAAAATTTCATTGCATACTGCATAACGGAGATTCTTTGCATTAAAACAAAATATAGAATCGTGTGTGTTTTCGCAATTATGCAAAAACATAGATGAACTGCAGTTGACGCATGAGTCTATCTCAAAGGAGCCAATTATTTTTTTTGAATTGTATATATGAATTGAAAATTTTGAATCAAAAGATTTTGCAGAACCAAAAACATACTCGCAATTATCAACCCAAAATGTATATGCTAGATATTTAGAATCAAAACAATCAAGAATTTTATAGCAATTATATAAATTTTGATAAATTGTTGAATCAACGACATTTTGGTTCTGCCCGTTGATAAATTCAACTATGAATAATGCTGATTTTTCTAATTTTTTTGAAATCTTAGCTAAATCATCGGTTTTATCTAATGCTATCTTTATTTTTCCAAGATTAATAAAGGATTCGAGATCTGCTAGTCTGTTTTTTGGAATTTCTTTAAATACCGCATATTCCCCTGGAAAATAAATCATTTTGTTGCTAGTTTTTGATTGGCATAGATCCCCCCCTGGAATTCTTTTAAGAAGCCAATTCCCATAATCATCAATTTGAAAAAATTCTTTTCCAAAAATCAATTTTGAGGTTTTTGAAAAGGCTTCATTGATTTCATTCATAATGGCATTCCTCCAAGATGGAAGTCAATAAGAGAAGGCAGGGTTTTGTTTTTTTTCAATTTTTCAAGCATTTCTCCAATTAGTTTTTCCTTTAATTTAAAATAATCCTCCTTTGGAAATTCATTGTTCCCAATGCAATATTTTTTTGAAAAGAGATGAGAACAAAACATGACTTCATAGCAATTCTTGCAGTTATATGAGTAATATATATCGCTACATTTTACAAGAAAAGCTGATTCAAATGATCTCGTAACTTGTGCAATTTCTGTAGTGTTCATACAAAAATTATTCAGTGCCCCCCACGAGCATCCAATAAGAAATTTACTGTCTCGAATCATATGCGAATAGATGATGTGCTCTGAATTCATTATTTCTTTTGATTTATATACATGAAAGCAATCTGTGCAGTTTTCACTTTCTGAAACGTCCATGGAATTACCCAAAATTTTATTTCCAGCATAAACAAACCGTTTCTTAATTTCATGCAGTAAAGCATCCGGATCGTTGAAATCATATACTCTTATAGGTTTAATTTTCAACTGATCCAATTCATCAAGAGAAATAAAATTTGAATTATTACAATAATAATTTGATACATATACTTCCTGTCCGCTTATTATAGAATTTAATTTTTTTGGTGGTTCATTATAACGATTCAAAAAATTGTAAAATTCATTGATATTTCCTATTTCCGATTTAAATAAAATACGGCAAATAGAACTAAAAACCTGATCTAAATCCATTCGCTCACATCTACAGTTTTCACTTTCATCGGAATCATAAATTTTTCATCGGTGCCATACAATCTTATGATGCATTCTCTTGTTGCAAGATAGGTAAAAAGATTTTTTTTCTCCTCTTCTATCTCTGTTAAAGACCAATTTTTTCTAAAATATTCTTCAACTTTTATATCCATAATCCCGTCCAAATATTTTGCATCCTGTTTGCTAGTTTTAAAAATAATAAGATTATACATATTAGTTAAAATAGAGTTTAGAATCTCGGAGTCAATTTGAGAAAGATATTGCATAGAAAGATATAGGTATAAATTGAATTTTCTCGTTTCAGTAAGGATATCCTTCGCAACTTTTGTTTGAACTATTGGGAATTCATCAATTATCAAAATAGTTTTGGAATCCAATTTTCGTGTTAATGCCAGTATATAAATTTGTTGTATTATAGCCCCCGCAAAAAATTTTATCATATTTCTTCCAAAATAATTGGGATTGAATGAAATAGTGGTAATTCTATTATTTTTGATAATATCAATTAACGATTCTCTTTTTTTATTGTCTCCCATATAAAGCTCATACTGCCCTATAAAATTTAGAACCGGAAGAATTGCCTCGTTAAAGTGGTGTATGTATATATCTTCAAATTCTGTTGAAAAAAATCGTTTTATTTCATCATTTGTAGTCATTGAAACAAATTCCATTCTTTTTGCAGAATCGGTAAGTATAAGTCCTATATTAAATAAATTTAATCTTTTAAGATTTGAAAGAAGATGGACAGAATAAAAAAGGACTCGCTCAGCATATTTATTTTTATTGTCTATTATAGAGGATATCAGTTGAGATATGAGCTGTATCGTCATTGGACTTTCAGCTCCCCCTGTTTCCAAAGGTTCTATATAATTTTCTCTAAAATCTATTATCTTCCCAGAATTTATGGTTTCTCTGAATTCTGCATGAGGATCTATAATAACTATTGTTGCGTCAGGATGTTTATCTAATATGGCTTTGGTTTTCATAGCAATGAACTTACTTTTTCCAGTTCCGGACATACCAGTAATTAGTGTATGTTTAAATACATTATAATTATCCACCCCTATCGTGGTACCCTCTTTTTCGAATAGGGGTTTTGAGGAATTTATATGCATTGATTTTAGTATCGGATGATGGATTACCTCCAAATAAAAAGAAGGGTTGTGTTCCATATCAATTTTGAGAAAGTTTTCCGGATCTTTTATAAATGCCAACTTTTTTTTATTTTCATCATCATTTATTTTTGCAAAACAGAATAATTTTCCAAATACTGGAAAAACGGCAAGCTGTATTGTCGTTACCTTTTCCTTAATAATAAAATCTAAGATGTTTGTTCGTGTTATAAAGAAAAAATTGTTTGGCAACCCCCCACTAGTTTCTTTTTCTAAACTTGAATCATTTTCATCAAATTTAAACGGAAATAATAATGGTACTAAATCATTTATTTTTTCATCAGATTTTAAATAAAAGCGTATTGTTTTATTGCATCTTTTTATCGTTAGTCTGCAAATTTTTATTGGGAATACTCTGCTTAAATCAAAAAAATCCAAAAAAGGTATTTTTCTTTTAAAAACATGCCTAAATAAATTCTCCCAGTGTTTGGATTCTATTTTTTCAGAATAAAAAACAAATTCCGTAAATAATTTATCCGTTCGTTTTTCCAAAGAGTCCATTCCAAGTATCTCACAGTTAGAATTGAAATAGTCGATAAATTCATTTGTATCCATATATTAAAAATGGGCAAAAGCTGTATTTAAATAGTAATAGTATAAATATATACTACAGATTCATATGGATTTATTATTAATGCTTGAAGAAATAGGAATACCAAAAAATGAGGCCTCAGTTTATTTAGTTTTGGCAAAAAGCAGCGGAATGAATGCCTCTGAGATTGCCGTAATTTTAAATATGCACAGGCCGAACATTTATGATATTTTAAAAAAACTTGAAAATAAAGGGCTCATAAGTTCCTTCACCTTGAATGGAAAAATAATATATAAATCACGGACAATTGATGGAATAAAAGATTTCTGGAAAGAGAAACTGTCTATTATAGAACAAATAGAAAATGAACTAAAAAAATATAAAGAAGAAGAAAAGGAATGCGAAATATCCGTTTATAACGGATCTAGCATTCTAAGAGTTCTTAATCCGGATGTTATAAAAGAATTGGAGAGTGTGGGGGGCTGTTGCATGGTTATGGGCCTTGACGAGAGACAAACAATCGAACTCGATGAATTTGCTGTAAAAAATTATTTTAGGACTATGCAAAGAAAAAATTTTAAGGAAATGGATATTATATCAGAGGATGATTTGTATTTTCCCGGACCAGAAGAGGTTGTAGATTACAAAGCTCTACCAAAAAAACATTTTGATGCGTCTATAATGTATGTTGTTTATGGAAATAAATTGGCCATGGTAGTATTCTCGCATCCAGCCCATTTGATAATAATAAAAAGCAAAAAAGTTGCAAACGGATATAGGAAAAAATTCATGCTTTTATGGAAAAGCGCAAAAAAAGTCAAAAGAAAATAATAAATTATCTAATTACATTTGAAATCATCTCTTCCAGGTCCCCGAAAATAACTTTCTGTTTGTTAAAGCCTGGAAGATATTTTGCGGCCTTTCCGGAATTAACCCCAGTAATTTTATATCCAATTTCTTCAATCGGGCATACAACCATGCAGGTGTCTGCAACTATATTTCCTCCAGCCCTTTCTATAACATCCAAATAACCAAGCTTTCTTGATTTTTCTTTTATTATTTTTGAAGTGCAAACCCACAATTCGCATCCGATTGTTTTGTTTTTTAAAATATCTGCGATTTTTTTTATTTCGTCAATTGATGCATGGGGGCATCCAATTGCAATTAATTCTGGTTTTGTATTTTTGGTTTCAGAATTTATTTTTTCTTTTATTTCCTTTAAATCTTTTTCTTCAAAGATAATCTCTTCGGAATTTTCTTCTAAAATAAATTCAGGAGTAATCCCCTCCATATAAAATAATGCGCAGGAACCTGTTGCAGCCATTGCAGCTCCCAATGCTTTCAGCCAGTCTTCGCCTGCAGATCTTATTCCAACAAAAGAAGGGGTTTTTCCCTTTATTTTACTACCAAGAAAATACCCCATCGCCCCAAAATCAGAAGAATTTTTTAATTCTGCCTCTATTTTTATTTTAATATCTGAAATCCTGTTTTCCTTCAAATGCAATCCAAAATAAGGGGTAATTCCGCATATTGCAGAGGCAAGTGCAGAAGGCCCTCCTTCCCTGTTTGTTCTTGCTCCAAGCACTGAATTTGCAAAGCATACAGCAGAGCTTTCAGACCATGCAATATGCTCTTTTAATTTTGGCCTGATCCCTATCAAATAAGGGGTGCATGTGCAGGTTGGATTGATTCCCATCTTAACATAGGCATCAATTATTTTTTTTTGTTTTTCTGCAAAATTTTTGGGAACCTTCATTTTTTTCCATTCCAAATTATCCATTCCTGATGGATTTAAATAAGATGGAATTTTTACACTTGCCCCTTTCTTAGCCAAATCCTCCAGATATTCTAAACCCGCATCCCCGATTGTTTTATAAGATACCCCTGCAATCTGTGCAGAGGATACAGGAATCATTTTTTCTGCGTTATAAATTTTTCCAAGAGCACATAAGATTTCCATTGATTCCTGAACTGCCTCTCCAAATTCACCGTCAAGCATTTTTTGCTCCTCTAAACCAAGTTCCATATTCTAAGTTAGATAATTAAATTTTTATATCTTGAGAAAACAAAATAATATAAATATATACTCAAATGTAAATATTTATGAAAAATAAAATTCCCTTTATTTTATGCATCATTTTTGGAATCATAATTTTTTTTGGCTGCACAGCGCAGGAAAAACAGGAGAATAACTCCAGTGCTATTTTTATTGATGAAAATGCCGCACCAGTCAACAATAATCTTTCCAGTTATGTAAATAATGGATCTGCTGCTGAAAACAAAGCAGAAGAGAATCCCGGCGGAGAAGAAATTATTGTCAGGGCGGAAAAAATTGAAGCTATAATACCTGTAGGTATTGAAAATAATTGTATTGGATTTTTGTCAGGGGCTCTGGATGAAATGGAAAATATACGATTGATAGGGGGAGGATGGGCAAGGCCGCATCCCGGACCTTTTGTATGGGATTATATAGAAAAAATTGAAGGAGCATATGATTTTTCATATCCGGATGAATATGTAATGGCTGCACAGGAGAAAAATATTTCAATTCTTGCAACAGTGTGGCCCTTTGCAGAATGGGACCAGAAAAGCGATTCTTCATGCAAAGTAAGTGATAATGATATATTCAATTATCGCGGAAAGGATGAGTTTGACGGGCTTCCAAAATACAGATGCAAACCAAAGGATATGCAGGCATACAAAAATTTCCTTGAAGCACTGACGGAAAGATATGATGGAGATGGGATTAATGATATGCCCGGCCTTGTAATTCCTGTCAAATATTATGAGATATTAAATGAACCTGAAATGAAATCGGATGAGTTGACTTTTTTTGTTGGAGATGAAAACGATTATTTTGAAATATTAAAGGGAAGCTATGAAACTATTAAGGAAACCTGTCCTGATTGCAAGGTATTGCATGCAGGATGCGCAGGCTCACAGGAGGAATTTTTGTTTTTCTGGAAAAAGGTATTTGGACTTGGAGGAGGAAGTTATTTTGATATTGCAAATATTCATTATATTGGCTCAGGAGATTTAAATACCCTGAATGTAAAATCATTCAAAAACATTCTGATCGAGAATAATCTTGAAAAACCTATCTGGGTAACAGAAGTCGAATTTGATAATGAAAATTCAGATGTTGTTGAAATGAGTAGAGGTGCATTTAATGCAGGTGCAGCCAAACTGTTTTATGTTAGCTTTGAGGTTGGCGGGCACGGCCCTTCTGAAATCGGGAAGTATTCTTCAAAATATGTTCAGGCAACTGCATTGTGTAAAAAATAAAAATATTACCAACATACCGGAGAAAGCCATTCTATAGGTTCATGTTTTTTTATTGCATTCTCTAATATGGCAATCATTTTGAAATCAGCAATCTCTTCTTGTTCCAATTCTATTTTCAGTTTTATTGCATCTATTATAATTAACACTCCGGGTTTTTTATATTCCAAAAGTTCCAGAATTTTTGCTATTTTGTCTTTTTTTCCATTGTTTATCTTTTCTGCAAGAGGAGCTGCGATTATTCTTTCCTTTTTGGAAGTATTAGTTGTTTTGCTGGTAATAATCAATAGATAACACCTAAAAAATAAAAAAATATATTACCAATAATTTGCCGGATTGGCATCTATTTTAAGTGGCTCGATTGCCATTTCAAGTTTTTTAATCATTGAAAGTTCTTTTGCATTCTCTCCCTTTTTTAATTCTTCAAGAGTTTGTTTTGCATCAATTATTGCAGTTATCCCCGGATATTTTCCATTTGCAGATTCAATTTCCTGAATTATTATCTTTGCTTTTGCAGTTAAGTTTGTTATATCTGCAAATTTTACCAGTTTTGGTTTTGCTTTCTGCTGCCTTTTTTTAACTGGTTTTTCAACCCATGATAAATTAAGTCCGCCGCACATTTATTCTCCCCTCATTGCTGAGATCTTCTGATATATCTCTTCAGGCATAATGCGGTTTACTTCTCTCCAGACAGTCATTGTGGAAATTCCAGCAGAACTTGCGATTTTTCTTAATCCCATGTTCCTATTCCAATACATCTCTAAAATTAAGTTTCTTATATTTTCATCAACTACTCTTTTTCTTCCTGTTTTTCTCTCTTCTAAAAGAGACACCACCCGTTTTCATTTTTCATTTTAACACCCCTCATCGCTTATGTACTTATTTGGATTAAGAAAGGTATTTAAACAAGTGTATCAAATTTTTCATATGGATCTGTTAAATCAAATCGCAATTTCCTTTATTACTATTTTTCTTATTATGGATCCATTTGCAAGCATACCCCCATTTATTGCCTTAACGAAAGGATGCAAGGAAAAAGAGATGAGATATGTTGCAACAAGGGCAGTCATCATTGCCTGTCTTATTGCAGTAGTATTTATGTTTGGAGGCTCTGCTGTTTTATCTTTTATGGGAGTTACTTTAAATGATTTAAAGGTTGCAGGAGGAATTGTCCTGGGTCTTTTGGGACTTGAAAATGTTTTGGGATTTACATTTACACACGGCCAGAACTCAAAAAAAGATGAGATGGCAGCAGTTGCAGTAATTATCGCAACTCCATTATTATCAGGTCCAGGATTGATAAGTACCTTAATGGTTCTAAAAGATGAAATCGGACTATATGTTCCTTTAATTGCCCTTGCGCTTGCGTTTTTAATTACATGGATAATGCTTTTGAATGCTTCAAGAATAAGAGCAATTGCAGGGGATATGTTTCTCAGGTTTCTTTCCAAGGTAATCGGATTATTGTTAATCGCACTTTCAGTATCTTTCATAAAAGAAGGCCTTATGGCTTAGATAATTAAATCTTTGCCAATTAAAGTTATTATGAGGGTTATTTTCTTTTTTGCAATTTTTATATTATTTTTTGGGTGCCTGTCTTTTGATGATTATCCCCTTGAACATAATTATTCGATAACTTCTGACAAAAATAATTATTCTCTTGTTTCAAATCCGGATGGCTCTTTTAATTGTACTGGAACAAAAGAGCAATACTGCCTGAATGATACGCTCTATTATGATGTAAAATGCAAGGATGGCTCAAGACAATATGGCCACCAAACCTGCGTATATGGCTGTGAAAATTCAAAATGCAATGATCCAACCTGCCCTAGAGCTCCAAAAGAACAATACTGCGATAAAGATACCCGGTTTTTCAATCCGGAATGTATCGGAGTCGAATGGAATTATGAGTTTGAGGAATGCCCCTATGGCTGTTTAAACGGAACCTGCCTTGAAAAATCATGTCCTGATTCCTGTGATGATTCAAATCCCAAAACCTTTGATTTCTGCTCAAATGAAACCAATTTTGATTGTAATTCTATATTGCTTGAAAAAAATAAGCAGAGTTATAGCTGGAGATATGAAGGAAAATCATACAATCTTATTTTGGAATTTGACCCCTATCTTTTAATCAAATACAAAAATGATCCAAGATTTACCTGCTATGAGCCATGTAAAAATAATTGGGAGGAGGATTATTTTAACCAATTTATATTTAGTAAAGATCAATATCCTTTGATAGATAATCTAATTCTAAGGGTAAATGAGTCTGATTCTGATAGAAAATTAAAAATTCTTTTAAGGTTTGTCCAGTCCATTCCTTATGACTGGGAAGGGTTTTATTCAGAAACAGATTCGCAGAATTTTCCCTATGAAACCCTATACTATAATTCAGGGGTGTGCTCTGACAAATCCCTTCTTGGAGCATTAATTGCAAAAGAAATGGGATATGGATCAGTTCTGTTCTATTATGAAAAAGAGAATCATATGGCCCTTGGAATATCCTGCCCCAAATCCCTTTCCAATTATAATTCAGGCTATTGTTTTATAGAAACAACGCAGGAATGCGCAAGATTTACTGATCTCTCTGCAGAATATTATGGTAATATAACACTTGAAAGCATACCAGATGTTTATTTTGTTTCAAAGGGAAAATCCCTAAGCTATGATGCGGTTATGGAAGATATAGGTGAAATTGAAAAATACCAAAATGCCCTAAATAAAACAGATGAATTAATCCTTCTTATGAATAAAACTTCTGATGTTTCTGTTTATAACAGCTATGTTGAAGAATACAACAATTATGTTGAAGTAATAAGTAATTACTGCAAATAGCATATCATATATCCTTTTAAGTTTTACTATTATATTATAATATATTAAATATATTATATAGGTGATTTATTATGCCAGTAGAATATGGAGAATACAGAGGAAATAAATTAATCAAACTCATGAGAAATGAGAATGATAAATATCCGTTCAGCTTTGGAAAATCAAAGGCAAAACTTATTGTTGAAAACTTTGATGAGATAAAAAAATTCGCAGAAGAAGATGCACAGGAAGAATAATCTTTTCCTAGCAGGTTTTTTTATGCAGATTAGAGCAAGCCATATATTAGTGCCTACATTGAATCAGGCAGAATTTTTATTAAAAGAGATTGAAAAGGGAAAATCCTTTGAGGAATTGGCTAAAAAATACTCTACCTGTCCTAGTGGGCAGGAAGGAGGGGATTTGGGATTTTTTGGAAAAGGCCAGATGGTCCCTGAATTTGAGAATGAGGCATTTTCCTTAAAAGTTGGGAAGATTTCAAAACCAGTTAAAACCCAGTTTGGCTATCATCTGATTAAGGTTACTGATAAAAAGTAGCTTAAGAATATTGGGCAAGCATCTCATTATGTTTTGTAATTGTATACGCTGTTACTAGACTTGGGTCTAAATTTGGCATATTTACACGACCTCTCAGGTCACAGTATCTCTCAATGTTGTTAATAAGCTCGTTAATCTTAGGATCACCTAATATTTCTAATACCATTAAATAAGACTCTATTTGAAGCCTATTGTCTTCAATAGATTCTAGTATATTAGATTCCAATCTGTCATTACTAATATCCTTTTCTCTATCACAATATCTTTTTATTGCTTCTTTTAGATTTTGGACTAACTTTTCATGACTATCATCTACTGTTCCTATTATATACTCCTCATCATCATAAGTGGTTCCATCAAGACTTAAACAGGCTGGGAGTAATTTTCCATTTGTTAATAATATTAATTTTGATATTTCATCTGTTGTCGATTCTATTATATTTAAGGAATTGGAAAAATATCGCTTGCGAAGAGATGGCAATATATTGTTTGTATTGGATAATCCTACCATATCCTTTCCTTTCCCTACTTTTTGTATTATTAAAGGTAAGAGAGGTAAAACAGGTAAACTATACAATTCATTTATCATAGTTCCTTCCAGAATTTGATATCCAAAAGCATTTACTTTGCAATATCTTGATTTAAAAGTAGTTTCTAAGATATCTAAAATCGTATTTAAATAAGTTGTTATGGTTTGTTGTTCGGATCCTAATTCACACAGTAGCCTTGCACAAAATTTTGCAGTATCAAATATTTTATTTTTTAAAATAATATTTCTTCCAGGTTTATTTCCTTTCCATCTATCTAATAAATGAAAAGAGACTTCTATTACTCCATCTTTTATTCCATTTAAAGAGTTTAAAGTTTCCTGCCATTTATCTTTTGGGATTCCTTCTCCGGAAAACCCATTTGTAACAATACTAAAACCGTTAGAGCACATTTCTGCAATTTTTATTATTTCCGGATGTTCTAATGGTTCTCCTCCAGTTAATAAAATATCTGTCGCAAAATCTATTCTTGCCTTTGCCATTCTTATAATTTCTAAAGGAAGCAATAATTTTTCATTAAAATATGGTACCGAAGCCATACAAAATGAACACTGATGTGCACATCCTTGGTTTACTACTATTGCTCCCACTTTCAATTGTCGTATATTTTCCGAACTTTTTTCAAATAATCCCAATCTCTCAGTTGTGTATGTTTTTTTCATATTTTCCATTTGTCGTTTATTAGGATCAATTAATACTCTCTTCATACATTAGTATATATGTAGCAACACTTTTAAAACTAATCTCCTATGGTCTTTTGCAATTATTTTATTTTTTTAAAAATTCATTTAGCATTTTAATATTTCTCAGGGAATGGTCATTAATCAGTGCAGAAAGTTTTTCAATTTCTAAACTTGCATTTTTTACTATCTGTAAAAAAACAAGTCCAATATTTTGATTTACTTCTTTAATTATCTCATTTATTCTATCCTGATTTCTTTCAAGATAAAATAAAGGTTTAACTGAATCTGCAGTAATGCTATTTTTTGCGTTTATCCCAATATATTTAAAATTGCCAACATGAAGATGATAGTATTTTATAGGAGATATAACATTATGGCTACATTCAAAACCTTCTGTTTTTTCATATATTGATTCAAGATTCAACTCTTCACAATCAAGAATAAATCCTTTTTTTCTACGCCCAATTCTCAAATCCCATATTTTATTGTTTTTAAAAGATTTTTTCTCTGGAATTCTGAAAACACTAACATTTTCAGGTTTTGCATATATTACTACTCTTTTATCATCTATTTCAAAACCATCAGGATCAATAAATAAAGCAACTTTTTTTCTATCAAATGCTATATCTGGAATTAATGATGCAGGAATAACTGTAATTCTATCCGGCTTTCCGGAACACCAATCTGCACCAAAAACAAAATCTTTTCCTGGTTCAAATATCTCTTGGTATTTTGAGGGTGTTGCCAGAATTTCTCTAACCCACATTCTAATATCATTTTCTATAATATATCTATGATTATGTTCAAATCTTCTTCGAGAGTTTTGATGTGCCCATTTAGGATATAAATCCGATAGAGAAACATAATTTTTCATATCTTTTATTGAAGGCAGTCCCCCCACATTTCTTAATAACTCTCTTGCAGCTAGATAAGAAACTTCTTTACCTAGAGGCATCAGTATCTGTTGTCCTTGTTTTATTTCAACAGGTTTTAATTGTAAAACATTCATTTTTAACCACCAAAAATAATACACATTTGAAATAATTATATTTTTCCTTAAAAAATTTGAATAAAACCTATAAAATTACTTAAAATAATAGAAAATATTAAAAAACCTAAGTGACTAATATAATATATGGTATTAGATGAGAAGGATAAAAATATTCTTTATGCCCTGGATATAAATTCAAGGATGCCTGCTTCAAAAATGAGCAAACTTTTGGGCATAAGAAAAGAGACTATAATCTACAGAATCCATAATTTAGAAAAATCAAAAGTTTTAGATAAATCCCTGATGATTTTAGATTTAGGTATGATTGGCTATTCCAGCTATAAAGCATACATATCCTTGCATAAAACAACTGCCCAAAAGGAGGATGAGATAATCAATTATCTGGTGAATTGGGAAAAAATAGCATTCATCACAAAATGCGAAGGAAAATACGACATTATTTTTTCGTTATTTGCCAAAAATCCTTCGGATTTTAATCTTGAATTTAATAAATTCCTTAGTCTATACCAAACCAATATCCACTCCTACGATACTGCCGTAACTCTTAGTGGTGAAACCTATCCACGAAAATTCCTTTCGACAACCCAGATTCCAAAGGTAAAAAAAGCCAAATGGAAAGGAGAAATGCAAAAATATGATTTAGACCTGATTGATAAAAAAATCCTTTCAATTTTAGGAAAGGATGGGAAGGCAAAACTAGTGCAAATTGCAAAGGAAGTAAAATTATCTCCTGATGGGGTGAATTTGAGGATCAAAAAAATGCAAAAGCAGGGATTAATCCAGGCATTTAAAATCCAATTAAATAAATTTAAAATAAACTATTCTTATCATAAATTATTTCTCAATACTATTCCTTTAGATATTGAAAAGGAAAATCAGGTTTTCAAATACTTTGAAGCACATGAAAATATAGTTTTTGCCCTTAAAAACCTTGGAAAATGGAACTACGAATTAGATGTTGAAGCAAGAGAAGACCAGAAATTTTATCAGATTTTAAGAAAACTAAAAGATGACTTATTAGATATCCTATTAACAATAGAATCAATAAACTGCTATGAGGAGTCGAAATTCAATTATTATCCTTTTGGTTTTTCAAAACAATAGTTTAATCCCAACTATCCTTTTTTATGCGTCATTTGATACGCTCAATAAATCCATAAAGATACATTTTTAAATACTATTGTACATTATATTTATTGTGATTATTTATGACATTTAATAAAATAGGAAAAAGAAGATTATCTATTTGCGCAGAAAGATTAGTTGCTAGGGGAAAAGAAAATGATCCTAAAAAGGCTTTGGACAAAGCACATGACCTACTTAGTTCTGTGGATAATGTACGAAAACAACTAAAATTAGAAATAAATAATTTGATTACACTTGTTTCCCAGTCTAGAACCTGTCCGTTTCAAAATCCGATGCCAATATTTAACACGTATTTAGAGGTTTCAAGAAAATGTTTGGAACTTGCAAATACTGGATATGAATATGATACATTTATGAGAAGGCAAGTTGGTCGTCATTGGGTAAATAAAGGCATTCTATTTTTAAAAAAAGCTCAAGAGTATATCAAAAATGTCAAAGTTACAAATGGTGAATATGATTACATAAACACTCAAGTTTGTGATCTTAATACTGCTTTAAGCGAAAAGCTAAAAAATATTTGATAGCATCCATTAAGGTTAAATTGGACTCGGAGCCCACCCCCCTAATTTTATTTAAATACCTTTTCTGCCAAACTAATTTCCCGAGGTGAGAAAAATGGACAAAGAAAAAATAAAATCTCTTATGATTGCAGGATATAAAGGTGCAAAATTGGGTTTAAGCCAGGAAGAATTAATGGAACTTGTTGAAATCACTCTTCCAAATCTAATCCCCTACTCCCAATAATTTTTTTTATATTACAGTTTAGATAATTTCCTCGCTTGGAAAATCACTTATCGGATTATAGTAACCAGAAAGTGCTAATGCTTCCCTGGCTCCACACCCGGGACAATTTAATTCTATTTCATGTAAACTTTCTGCATATGATTTATACCCATATTGGACAGTTGCTCTCAATATTGCATCCCACGAAGGCATAATGATTGTTAATTCAAGTATTCCGGTTTCAGCAGCTCTAATTTTTAGTGCCTTTACTATTTCTAAATGTGTTTCCACAACATCTTTTATGAATATTTCTGTTCTCTTATGACGGGCTATGCTCACGAAAATATCCTCTACATCATTTGCATTTATTCTGCAAACACGACCAATCTCTATTTTTTCTAAAAGTTCGTGGATTATAACGATCATTGCAGTGATTTCTTTTTTATGCTTTCTTAAATCCATATCCAAAGCTAGTTCAAAAGCTCTTTCAAACAAAATTTGATATAAATCTAGAAATCCCGGATTTTCTTCAGTTTGGAGAAAGAGGTGCATTCCTACAATTGTTCTAAAATTCCCTGCAATTGATATAATTTCTTCTCTATCTTTTTCATCTGATCGATAAAACCAGTTGCACATCTCCCTGGTCGAATCAAAAAACGTGCCAAATCTTTTTTCCATTACTACTAATTCATGAAGCATTTGCATTTTTAGTTCTCTGTTTGGATTCATCTTTAGTTTATCGAGACCTTCAAGAATCGTTTCCCATCGTCTGCTTATAAATTTTTTATCATTTAAACTAAGTTCATTTTCCTGATTGGATAATCCTTTTGCAGCATCCCAGAATGATTTGCGTGCGTCTTGAAAGTTTTTCATTTGGCAGGGCGCATATCTTTTTATCATTGTTATAAATAATGAACTAAAAAGAATTTAAATCTATCTAATTATATTTTTCCATTTTCTGTGGCATTCCATCTGATCCATAGATTCTATCGACAGAATATCCGAGCATAAAAAGAGCAGAATCTATTTTTTTGCTTGCCTCCAAGGCATTTAATCTATAAAGGATTGATGAAAAATGATTTAATTCTTTTAAATAACCCTGATATCTATTTTCTATTGTTATTTCAAGTATAATTTCTAAAAGTGAAAATACCTCTGGAACTGTCTTCTGCTCGTTTGAATTTTTTAAACGGCCACAACTACTAAGATTTTCTATATAAACTCCATTTATGAATCTGCGTATTGCCTCTTCTGCAGTTTTACTTTTGGCCAATCTTTTTGTGTGCCCTTCAAAATCATTGTATTTTTCCAGCAAATTTGGAATGAGGTGCAGCCTTTCCATTGCGGAAAAGAATAAAAATATTAAAAATATTGTTTCATCTTTATTTATTTCATTTGCATCCCAATCCTTTGTAATTTCATAAGTTCTCAAAAAAATCGTTTCTTCAATTAAATTATGTATTCGATCATCTAGATCCATAGAATCAAATATTCCGCTTATTGTCCGAACAGATCCTATATATCGGATTATTTCATTAATTCCGTTTGCATCAAGCCCAGAGCGTGCTATTGCATCAAAAAAGAGGTCTGAATGTTTTTCCATTCCAACTGCTTCAAGCTTTCCAAGTTCCTGCGCAGCAAAGCTTCGTAGCTCTGAAAACCCTGCCCATTTGCTATAAAATTTATTTATCATTCCTGCCAGAAAATTAATCTCCTGTTGTGTGCTCGGATCAAGTGTTCTTACTGGTTTTCTTATTCTTTCGAGCATACCTTTTTTTTGATCCCAGAATTTATTGCTAAGTTCACATATACGCGCGCGATCTTTAATTGCTAATTGAGGCATTTGTTTATAATTCTGTTCCATTATGTTGTTTATGAAAGAAAGTTTATTTAAACCTTTTTGAGACCGTTTTTTGTATTACTGGTTTGTTAAGTATTGGACTATAAAAAAATTGTTGTTGGAAGGGCCCGTCCATAAATAACCCTCTATTTTTGTTATAGCATTTATCTGCAAGCAAAAAAGAAAAATGAAAAGAAGATTATGTATTACTGTGTTGAGGCGGATTCCAGGCAATGATTTTAGGCATATTGTGTAATTCCATTAATTCGTCACTTAAATATATACATTGTCCGTTGCACTTTGGTTTGAGTGGCTTTTTATGACTCCAGTTATGCTCTGTTACCCTAGCATGGCACGTTCTGTTTATTTCAACACTTAAGTATTCTGTTGAGACCGTTACTGAAAATAACGATGGTAAGAGTTCAGTTCTAACACCCTGTTTTTCAATTGCATGAGCAATTTTGAATTCAACACTGTCTTCATCAGCCCCGTTCTCCCTGTGTTGTTTAAAGAATCGTTCTAATGCGAGTTCAAAAATACCCGTGCGTCTGAACTCCCTTTCACAGTATTTCTTTGATAAATCCGCACCATATTCCATTAGTAGTTCTAATGATTTCAGGCACCCTACATCTACAATGCAGCCAATTAAAGGATTGCTAATCCCAGGTTCACCTTTGCGTGGATTGATCATCCGGGGCTCATTATGGATGATGGTATCGACATTCGCATTAAATGCTAGTATTAAATTTTCCATAATGATGGTATGCTCTCCAAAGGCTGTTTCGTAAAGTGCCATTTCAAGTAGGGTATTTCTTGTATTCCCGTATTCTCTTTGAAGGTTAAGCATCCCTCCATTAACTATCTGGAGGTACAAAGGTATTTCTCCCAAATGGCATGCAATAAGAAATAGGTTTTGGTTTGCCGGTTCTTTACTATCCAATGTCCTTTCTTTTTCGAGCAAGGGCATCATTTGAGTAAAGAAAACTCCAATCGATGATTTATTCCTCTCTATATAGTCATATGCTAATCTACCATTCTTAGTTCCCATTTTACATATCCTGTTTCTTAGTTCAGTTAATCTTTCTGCGTTTTTTAATTTAGTTGCCATTTGTTGTTGCATATATTCACCTAACTTCTTTATATATAACAATAATTATTTAAACTTTTTTGAAACCGTTTTTTGTATTACTGGTTTGTTAAATATTGGATTATAAAAAAATTGTAGAAATCATTCTATTAGGAGGAATGCTTGTGCTTCCCGGATCTATATCCATGTAAATATTACAATTATCTCCGGTTACATCTATTACTGCTGCTCCAATGAGAATATTCGAATTTATACCTCCAAAATATAAAGAATTATTTCCAGGGGAGTTGACTATTTTTATCGGTGCGTTAGGGTTTATTTCACACCAGCCCTCTATTGGAATTGGAAGAATTAAATCTACTTCATTCTCATTTGGCGATATTATTAATCTATTATCTTTTCTCTCAATCATATATTCTTCAGTTAAAAAGATCCCATTTTTGATATTTTGATATTTTTTTGGAACTTTGAATATATATGTTATTCCATCAGTTCCGGGGTATTCTATCTCATTGCCAAATAATTTTTTCCGGTTATTATGTGCAAATATCATTGAAGTTCTTACTGGAGATTCTGTCAGGCATTCCTGATGCCCCTTCATTTTCAAGGCAGTTAACATTTCAATTACCCTTAATAATCTTGCATCATTGCTACATAACGCCTCAGATAAAGGCATATTTTTATATACCCTAAATTCTTTATCTCTTAAATCATTTGAGATTTTAATCATTGCAACCATATGAACACCATATTAGTATAATTATAACGATATATTTAAAAATACATTATTTACGACAAATATATAATCCAATTTCATTTTAATCCAATTTTAATTGTATTTTATGAAAACTACATGTAAAAACAAGTATCCTGTTATTTTGATTCACACATTGGCTTTATTTTCAAGTTTTTATTAATTTTTTTTATATGTTCAGTTTAAATATTTTATCAAATATTACTATTCTTCAAGCTCCTGTAGTCTAGCTCGGTCAAATGCATATCTGTTCTGGTATGGAAAAGGAATGCAGTTCAAGGACGCTGGACTCTCATCTGCTTTTTGAATAAGGATTTTCCGATGGCAAAAAGCATGGTTGCAAAAAGTCATGAGGTATTTCTTATGCCTTTGAATTGGAGAGATTCAGTGACTCGGGTTCAAACCCCTAGCCTTTGGACTTGTGCCTATCTTATGGGCAAAGGCTAGGGCTTACCCAAAACCCATGCGGTTAACTTGTAATTTGGGTTGGTGAAAATCCCGACAGGAGCGTTATTTTTTATTTACATTTTTCTTAGATTTTTAAATATGTGTTGAGAGATGTTTTTTAAAGTTTACTGTATATACTATCCTGTAAGGTTAAAATTTATGGCAGAATTGATTCTAAGAGTTCCAAAAGAAAGGTTAAGAGGACCAAAATTAAAAGTATTAGTAAAAAGAAGTAAAGGAGTTCCATTTGAAAAAGCATTAGTATTAACTGACCGTGCAAATGGGTTTCTAGCCCTAAATAAAAGAATGGATAAGGCATTACAAACAGATGAATGGGAACAAATAAATGAAGGATTATGGTGCTGGACAGGAACACACACCGCATATATAGAACCCAATACTATTTTTAGTGAAAAATCCCTTCTAACGATTACTGATAATGAACTTGAGAAAATGGCAGGCACTAGGCATTTTATAGAATATGTTGATTCCGAAACAAAAAAACACTGGTTATATCCTGTACCTCCAATTTACTTTGGAGAACAAAATTCTATTTTAGTTTCAGAGCATCCAAATTATACTTTAATAGAGGATAGTAACAGAATAATAACTCTTCCAGTAGAAATGAGCCTTGAAAACGCAGTAGGTATAGTTCGAAGATTCCCAATACAGAATGGATGGTATCTTTCAGACTCTGATTATAGAATTCCGACACTTCAAAATGGAGATCAATCAGCAGGCCAACGATATGTATGGAGAACTAAAAGAAGAGTTGGTCCTGTTGGGCGTGGTTACGATCCCACCAATTTTGGCGGGCGGCAGAGCATCATCTGTAGTTATAGGCCTTCTGAAAAGGTTGGAGTGATTATAGAGGCTCCTGAAAGCGAAGTTCTTTAGATAGACTGCGATCATAGAAATCTTAATTTTGGAATGCATTGCAGCGAGAGTATATTTATAAATCTTGTTCTCGTATTCTAAACTGAGGTGGAGTTAATGGGAAAAAACCCAAAACAAATAATAGAAGAGGATGTGGAATTACTTAAAAGAAAAGTGGATGAATTAAAAAGACAGGCAGGACCAAAAATAGATCAGGGAAAACAATTTGTTGCAAAAGAGGAAAAGGAAGTTGAAGCATATATAAGAGCAAATCCATTGAAATCTGTTGCATTGGCATTTACATTGGGCCTTTTGCTTGGAAAATTAAGTAAATAAAGGTGTTAATTATGATTGGTTTGATAAATCATCTATTAAATGATTTTGTCTTTACAGAAGTCAACAAAGCAAAATCATTTGCAGAAGATGAAGTACATAAATTAGGGGATATGTTTAAGGGTGCAATCGAGGTAGGAATAAAAAACGCAGTTGAAGCATCAATGCCTGTTGTTTTAAAGACAGGATTTTATCTTGTAGGCGGAGTTTTCTTTCTATACGGCGCTGCAAGATTTATAGATACCCTTACAACTTATGCTGGATTAGGATTTATGATCGTTGGAGTTTTAGGTCTTATATTCGGACTTTTGATTGCAACCAGAAAATAAATTTTTTCTTTTTCTCTTTTTTAAGGTGCTGTTATGTTAGATAAAAATGCAAAAAATCAACTAGAAAAAAAATTTAAGGAATTAAAAAATCCAATCTCATTAATTTTATTCATATCTTCAAAACAAAATGTAAATTATTGCAGCGAGTTTCAGAATTTTTTAGAGGAATTATCACTTCTTTCAGGTTCCAAAATATCCCTCAAAATTTATTCTATTGAATCAGATATTATGCGCGCTAAACAATATAATATTTCGAATGCTCCCGCATTAATAATTATGGGAATGCAGAAAAGAAATTTAATTTATCATGGTCTTCCAGCAGGCCATGAATTTATCCCCTTTATCCAAACATTAATAGATATTTCAAAAGATGAATCCTTGCTTTCAAAAGATTTAAAAAATAAAATAAATTCAATTGATTTTCCGGTTAATATAAAAGTTTTTGTTTCTCCAACCTGTCCATATTGCTCTGCTGCAATGAAGACTGCATTTGATTTTGCAATGATTAACCCGAAAATAACTTCAGAAGTTTTTGAAGTAAATGAATTTGTAGAAATTGGAGAAAAATACGGAGTGATGGGGGTCCCAAAAACAATAGTCAATGAAACGCTTGAGCTTACAGGTGCGTATCCTCCGGATATTTTAATTGGGAAAATTCTTGAAATAAAATAACTTTTAATATACTTCTTTCTTATTTTTTAGTATGGCTAAATTTGAATTTGATTCCACCTCTCAAATCAAAATCCCTGCAAATCTTTTTGAAAGGGTTATCGGGCAGGAAGAGGCAGTTGCTATTGCAAAACTAATTCCAAAACAAAGAAGGCATTTGTTGCTTGTAGGCCCTCCGGGCACAGGAAAATCAATGATTGCAAAATCCATTGCATCAATTCTTGAAAAACCACAATTTGAATTATCCGTAGTTCATAATGAACAAAATTCAGAACGGCCCATTTTAAAAATTCAAAAATCAGATGAAATTTCAAGAGAACAAAGGCCAAAAATACAAATAGGAAAAATAGTTGAGGTTTCATCTGTTCCGACATTTGTCTCTGAAAAATTTGGCCTAAGATGCAAAAGATGCGCAGAGGTATCAAATTCCTATACTCTTTTTTGCCCGTCATGCGGCCATGAGAAGTCTTTTATTTCAAAAAACCCGTTTGAGGATTTGATACTTAGGGAAAGGCCAAGAGAAGTCCAAAGAATACAAACCAAAAGAAGAATGGATAATGGAAGAGAGGAAACAATTACTTATGAAAAAACAATTGATGATAAAATTCTTGTATTAAACGAGGAAGACCTGAGAAAATCAAGACAAATTGAAAAAAAAATACAACGAAAGATTTTGGTTCCGCTTGGGAGAAAATTATTTGTTCAGGCCTCAGGTGCAAGTGAAACCGAATTATTAGGGGATGTAAAGCATGATCCATACGGAGATCATCCGGAGATTGGAACTCCTGCATACTTAAGAGTTATCCCAGGGGCAGTGCACGAGGCCCATGAGGGAGTATTATTTATAGATGAGCTATCAACGCTTGGAAATCTTCAAAGATATATTCTAACCGCAATGCAGGAAAAATGCTTTCCAATAGTTGGAAGAAATCCAACAAGTTCAGGAGCATCGATAAGAGTTGATTCAGTGCCATGTGATTTTATTTTTGTCGGAGCAACAAATATTATAGATCTTCCAAGTTTAATTCCCCCCCTGCGTTCAAGAATTAGAGGGGACGGATATGAAATTCTTTTGAATACTACAATGAAGGATACTTCTGAAAACAGGATAAAAATTGCCCAGTTTGTTGCCCAGGAAATTGAAAAAGACGGGAAAATTCCTCATGCTTCTTTTAATGCAGTAGAAGAGATAATAAAGGAGGCCAAATTAATTGCAAAAAAAATTGACAACGAGGAAAATGCAATTACACTAAGGCTTAGAAATCTTTCAGGCTTAATAAAACTTTCAGGAGATATTGCAGTTTCAGGAAATTTTAATCTGATTGAACCTGCGCACATAAAATCTGCATTGAAGCATTCAAGGTCAATAGAAGAGCAAATAAATGAAAAGTATGGTTCAATGTGGAAAGCAGGTATGTCTGATTATTCAATTGGAAGCAAAACACCTGGTTCTGAGACAGTTTAACTTTTTTTAATTATAAATAAAATTAGATTGAGGGAATGGGCAAAAATAATTGGAGGTGGGAGGTGCCCATTCCCTTATCGCCTTGCGGTTTTTATGGTTTTTATTTCGGGAGGAAATAAACCTTTCGCCCTACTTGTTTTTTGGTCAAAAGACCAAGCGAGTATAATCTGTTTAATCTTGATGATGCTCCGTTTTTTCCCTTGTATTTGAATTTTTCCTGTATCTGCTGTGCTGTAGCTTTTCCAAGCCCTTTTACAGCATTCATTATTTCTTCGTCTATTTTTGGAAGCATTGCGCCAATTTCAGCCGAAATCTCGTCTTTTTTCTTTTCTGATTTTGCATTTTGAAGTTCTTCAATTCTCCTTAGAAGCGTTTTGAGTATGCGGTTGGTGTTCTCCCTTTCTTCAAGGAGCTTGTATACCAACTCTCCAAGAACCACAGGGTCCTTGAACTTTGCCAATTGCTCTGCCAAGTCCGCGTTGATTTCTCTTTCAAGCATCGAGCCGTCAGTTTTATATACACTTTGTTTCTTATCATCCATAGTTCGATCACGGGTCATAAGTTTATCATGAACTTATCACATTATAATCATGATATTGTCATGATAGGTTTTTTAAAGCTTTCGTTTATTTCGGCTTTGCACAAAAACTCCTTTTCTCACAATAACTATCTTATTTTTTCTTATTTTACCTCAGTAAATGAAACACAAAAAGTATTCAAATCAAAATATACCAGAAAATACGAATCACAAAAAGTATCTAAAATTATGGAATTTCTAAGGATTAATGAAGAATTATCATTTTCGCAGTAATGCTGAAAGTTTATTTGCTATGGTTAAAAGGAAATTAAGGGAAAGGATAAGGGCACGAAGCGATACTTCTATGATTAATGAGATACTTTGCCGTGCATTAGTGCATAATATTTGTGTTCTAATACAAGAGAGGTATGAGTTAAAACTGGAAGTTAATTTCAATGAGGCTAAAGGATTCTATGAGCTTACGGTAAAGGATAAGTTATTTAGGAGTTTGCCTGATTATTTTTGAATAGGTGATACTATGTCGTATTCGCAAAATTTTTTTGAAACTTTAATTGCTCATTCTGTTAACAAAAATAAGGACGAATGTATAAAAGAATGGAAAGAAGAATATAGAGATAAAGAACGGTCTCATTGCATTTGTGGTCATGAAATTCATCAAAGGTGTTTTATAAAAAATATACGTAATAATAATATACTTACAGTTGGTAATTGTTGTATCCGTAAATTCGGAAAAACAATAAGAAAAAAGAATGTTAATAAAATTGTTTATCTTGAACATTTTCTTCAAAAATGCAAAAATGATTGGGAAAAAAATTTTCTTAATAGTATAATTAAGGATATAAAAAAAGGTTATAAAATTACAATAAAACAAGTTAGTAAAATCGAAGAAATAACTGGAGAAAAATGGAAATGGAATAAGTACAAAAAAATTAAATTTAAAGTTTATAAGAAAGTTAAATAATTCATAAAAATTTATACATTGATGGTGCTTCCATCAAGGTATTATTTATTTATTTTTATTCTTAAGGATTTTTCAAAATGTTCTTTAGTTATTAATACTTTTTTATCACAAACCGTAAATAAATGATTTGACATAGAAAATTTTGAACGGCGTTTAAAATCAGAATAATAATATAAAATTACATTTATGTTGCATTCTGTTCGTAATTTATTTAAAACAGGTACAAAATCAGTATCACATGTAACAACAATTATTGTTTTTATATCATTATGTTCGTGTGGAAGAAGAACTAAGTCAGTAGTCATTAAAGTATCTACTCCTTTTTCGCTATATTTACAATCTAATTTTTGGCAACGACCTTCTCGAACTAAAAAATTGGGTATTTTTTTCATATAATATAGAAATTTATCATAACTTGCTTTTCTAATTTTTTCATCTTGAGTTGGTTTTGGACTTTGATATGGAGGTGCTGTGTATAAATAAACTTTTTTGCACCAATACCCTTCTTGTTTAGAAAAAGTAATAGCTAATTGATTCATATCATAAGTTCTATCCTTTCCTAGTTTCTTACCTATTAATTGTATATAATGATTCTCTAAAAAGACGATAGTATTTGGTAATGACATCATAGTATAAATTGTGAAGCTTTAATTATTTACTTCATCTGGCGACCCCGTAAGATCACCAGGGAACATAGTATATATATTCTACTATGAAACATTTATAAAGGTTATAGTTATTCATCTTTCTTTATCCACCAATAAACCCTATTTCCAAGATCCTTATTTTCCATGTATCTATTCTTTTTAAGCTTTACTAGATTTTCTTTAGCAGTTAGCCAAGATATATGTTCTTTACTAGCTATCCTTCGTGTAGTTAATAATCTTCTTGAACTTTGCACAAAAACTCTTTTTCTCACAATAACTATCTTAATTTTTCTTATTTTACCTCAGTAAATGAAACACAAAAAGTATTTTATTTTTTAACCTCCTGCAACACCAATACTGCTGCCAAACTCATAATAAAAGAAAACAAAAATGCATAATTAAATCCAAGGCCGCCCCATAAACTTCCTGCAATTAAGCTTGCAGGAAGAGCTAAAATCCCAACTAATCCTTGGTAAGTTCCAAATGAGCTGGTTCTTTTTTCTTTTGGAACTATCTCTGATGCAACAACCCTTTGGATTGTGTCAATTCCGGCCATTCCAACCCCGTAAATTATCAAAAATAAAACTGCAAGCCAAACCTCGTTTATGAAAACAAATCCTGCAAAAACAACAGCAAAAATAAAAAATGCAACAGATAATGAATTTATCTTTCCAATCCTATCTGATAATTTTCCAAATGGAATTGAAAATGACATATAAGATAAATTATACAATAAGTATGCAATTGGAATGAATTCAATTTCAACTCCTATTTCTTGCACCCGTATAAGCAGAAATGCAAAACTCATATTTCCAAGTGCAAATAAGGATACAGAAACTAAAAACCAGTTATATTTGCAACTGTTTTTTGATCCAACTTCTTCTTTCTCTAAGATTTTTTTGGCAGTTTTCTTTTTCTCATTTACAAAAAACCATATAATCAAAACCGCTAAAATACCCGGTATAAATGAGGAAAAAAATACCAAGTTATAATTGTTATTGAAATATGCTAGAATAAAGAATGCAACCAAAGGTCCTATAACTGCCCCTGCTGAATCCATCGTTCTATGCAGTCCGAAAGAAAATCCCCGGTTGTTTCTGTTTGATGAATTTGCAATTATTGAATCTCTTGCAGGGCCCCGTATCCCCTTTCCAACTCTGTCCCCGAATCTAAATAGTAAAACCTGCCACCAATTGCTTGCGAATGCAAAAAGAGGTTTTACAAATGTAGACAACCCATATCCAAAAAGAATAACTCTTTTGCTGCCACCAAATAATTTTTCTGATTTTGAAGAAAAAAACTTGAATATGCTTGATGATGATTCGGAAACACCCTCAATTAATCCTATCACTGATTTGTCAAGCATCAAAACCGACGACATAAAAACCGGAAGTATTGAAAAAATCATTTCACTTGAAATATCGGTCAATAAGCTGACAAAACCCAAATTTAGTATGTTCCTATTTATCTTACTTTTATTTTTCATTTACAATTATTTTTTTAATTAAATATTTAATATCTTCCTTTTATCCTATTTTCAGGTGTTACTTATGAAAAATATTATTATAATTTTATTTTCAGTTTTACTATTATTCGGATGCATTGGAAATGAAATCCAGCCTGACACGAATACAGGCCAGAATCAAACAAACAATACCATCCTATTTGCACAAACAGGGGATTTAGTTACAGTTGATTATGTAGGTTATTTTGATGATGGAACTGTTTTTGATACCTCCATTAAAGTAATCGGACAGCAGGCAGGGCTTGCCAAATCTTCATATGCGCCCCTTCAATTTCTTCTTGGATCAGGACAGATGATTTCAGGATTTGAGGCAGGAATTATTGGAATGAAAATTGAAGAGGAAAAAACAATCCATTTGACTCCTGATGAAGCATACGGACAAATAAAACAAAATCTGATAATGACATTTCCATTAGAAATGATGCCTGAAAATATTTCAGTTGGAACGATACTTATAACTGAAGATAACTGGAAAGGAAAAGTAATAAATATGACAAATGAAACCGGAACAGTGGATTTTAATCATGAGTTTGCAGGAAAAAATTTGACCTTTGATATCCTGATTGTGGATATAGAAAGGGAATAAACCCACAAAGATACATTTTTAAATACTATTATAAATAATAAGATTGTGAAGATATGACTAATAAACAATTAGCCTTTAAAATAATTAAAATAGTGCCACCGGGTAGTTTTCTAACCCTACCACCAAAACTTACTATCAATCCGTTTCTTACTCATTTTGAAAGCACTTCATTAAAAATAGAATCTTTATTTTCTAGTGCTGAAAAATTAAAATCCGGAAACAAAAATGCTAAAAATCAAGCAATTAAAGATTACATTTCTGCAGCTTCTCTATGTGTTGATATACTTTCTGCAGATACCAATCCTCAATTCGAACAATTAAATAAAAATATAACCTCTTTAAATTATCTGTCCTTTGGGTTAAATTTACTTGAGAAAGCAAAAAAACTTTGCAATGAGTTAGATGATACAAAAACAACAACACACATAACCCATTATTTAATTCCAGCTCTCAAGGGTTTACGCGCCCAGATAGAATCCTCATTTTAATACTTTTTTCAAAAATTCCCCGGTATATGATTCCTTGGTATTTACAATATCCTCCGGGCTTCCCTGTGCAATAACCAATCCGCCTTTCTCTCCGCCTTCCGGACCAAGGTCAATTACATAGTCGCAGGATTTTATTACATCAAGATTATGTTCTATTATATAAACAGTATTTCCCTTTTCAACTAATTTATTCAAAACAATTAATAGTTTTCTTACATCCTCAAAATGAAGCCCTGTGGTTGGCTCATCTAATAAATAAACTGTTCCGGGTTTTTTGAATTTTGCAAGCTCGCGTGTTAATTTTATTCTCTGCGATTCCCCTCCAGAAAGGGTTGTTGCGCTTTGTCCAAGTTTTATATACCCAAGCCCCACATCGTTTAATGTCTGAAGTTTTCTTTTAATTGAAGAATAATTTTGGAATAATCCAAGTGCATCACAGACCGCCATATTTAAAATATCTGCAATTGTTTTTCCCTTGTATAAAATTTCAAGTGTTTCTCTATTATACCTTTTTCCCCGGCATTCTTCACATTCCACATAAACATCCGGCAGAAAATTCATTTCAATTTTTATTACTCCATCGCCTTTGCATTCTTCGCATCTTCCCCCGACAGTATTAAAAGAAAATCTTCCAGAGCTATATCCCCTTTCTTTTGCTTCCTTGGTATTTGCAAAAATCTTTCGCATATCGTCAAATAATTTGGTATATGTTGCAGGATTTGATCTGGGGGTTCTTCCAATCGGCTCTTGATCAATTACAATAATATCATTGCATTCTTTTGGAATAGATATCTTGCTGTATTTTCCCTCTTTGGAAATCGAATAACCAAATTTTTTCTTTAATGCATTTACAAGTGTTTCATTCATTAGTGTTGATTTTCCAGATCCGGAAACACCTGTAATTGCACATAATACTCCGGTTGGAAAAGAAACATCAAGGCTTTTCAAATTATTTTCAGTTGCTCCAAACAGTTCAATAAAACTGGCTGGCACTTTTCTTTTTTTTGGAACTTCTATTCTAATTTCTCCTCTAAGATATTTTCCGGTCAAACTATTTTTACTTTTTATTATATCTTCCAGTGTTCCTTCTGCGCAGATTTCTCCGCCCATTACCCCGGCGCCAGGACCAATATCAATTATATGGTCTGCCCCCTTTATTGTATCCTCATCATGCTCTACTACAATTAAGGTATTTCCAAGGTCTCTTAATCTATGCAGGGTGTCTATGAGTTTTTTATTGTCCTTTTGATGCAGTCCTATTGAAGGCTCATCCAGAATATATAATACTCCCATCAGGTTTGCGCCAATCTGTGTTGCAAGCCTTATTCTCTGCGCCTCTCCGCCAGAAAGCGTCCTTGCACTTCTTGAAATAGTCAAATATCCAAGGCCGACATTATTCAAAAATCCAAGCCTTTCTTTTATTTCTTTTAAGATTTGTTTTGATATTATTTTTTCTTTTTCCCCAAGCCTAAATTCCAGGCTGTTAAAAAATTCAAGCGCTCTTTCAACACTCAAATCCGTAACATCTATTATTGATTTTTCACAGATCCTTACTGCAAGTATTTTTTCTTTCAATCTTTTTCCCTTGCAAGTGCTGCATGGAATCGAAATCATTAATTTTTCGTATTTTTCTTTCATATAATTTGATTCTGTTTGGGTATATAACCTCATTGTTTGGTTGATTACTCCCTCCCACCCGTTTTCCATATGCATATCCGAGCCATCTTTCCACTTTGCAACAAGAGGCTGCGTAGTTCCATATAACAATACCTCCAGTTGTTCGTTTGTGAAATCTTTTATAGGAGTAAAAAGGTCAAATCCGTATTTTTTTCCAACTGCCGAAATTTGCTGGGCCCTCCATTTCAAATCCATTTTTCCATAAACAGTTAATGCACCATCCATTATACTCTTATTCTTATTTGGAATGAGCAAATCCGGAGAAACTTCAACCCTTTGTCCAAGCCCAAGACAGGTCTGGCAGGCCCCAAAAGGCGAGTTGAAGGAAAACATTCTTGGTTCCAGTTCCTCAAAAACAATTTCAGGGTGATTCTGGCAGGCCCCAAAAGTCGAATAGATCCTTTCCCCAATTCCCCTTGAAATTTCTTTTGATTCTTCCTTTTGTTTTTGCTCTTCTTTTGGATCAAGAATAATCATGGTTCCATTTCCTTTTTTCAATGCCTGCTCTATTCCGTCTGAAATTCTTAATCTGTTTTCTTCACTTATCTCAAGGTTGTCAACTACTGCCTCAATCCAGTGTTTTTCATACCGTTCCAGCTTTACTTTTTTTTCAACTTCATCAAGCCTGTAAATATTCCCATCAATTCTTACACGGACAAAACCATCTTTCTGCAAGTCCTCAAAAATCTTTTCATGAAATCCTTTCATTCCCCTGACAATCGGTGCGAGTATTATTATTTTCTGGTCCACATCTTCCATTATTTGTTTTGCGATTATTTCCTGTGTCTGTGGCTTTAATTCTAATCCGCATTTTGGGCAATAAATTATTCCAATTCTTGCAAATAATAATCTTAAATAATCATAAATTTCCGTAACTGTTCCAACAGTTGACCTAGGATTTTTTGAGGTCGTTTTCTGCTCAATTGAAATCGCAGGGGATAACCCTTCGATTGAATCAATATCCGGCTTATTCATTAATCCTATAAACTGCCTTGCATAAGAGGATAAGGATTCTACATATCTTCTTTGGCCTTCAGCATAAATTGTATCAAATGCAAGCGTTGATTTTCCAGAGCCTGAAAGCCCTGTTAAAACTACAAATTTATCCCGTGGTATCTCTATTGTTATATTTTTCAGATTGTGCTCTCTTGCCCCCCTTACAATTATTTTATCCAGCATATATACTCATCTTTGATATAAATTTAATATAAATATTACAATTTAAAAACAAACTTAGGGGGGTGGGCTCCGAAGCAAGTTTTGGGTTTTGAGTTCCGGGTTTATAGCCCTATTGCAAAAAAATAATTTATTTTTTCATTTTCTCTTTTAGTTGTTCAATTAATTCTCTCAATTCGATTGCCATTTCAAAATCCAGTTCTTCTGCTGCCCTCCTCATTTTGGCATCCATTTCTATTAATTTTTTCTCAACTTCGACTTTTCCCAAATATTTAGTATCAATTACCTCCCTTGTTTTGGGTGCAATTGATTTTATTATGGTTTTTGGAATTATTCCATGTTTTTTATTAAATTCAATCTGTTCTTCCCTTCTAATCCTTGTTTTTTCAATTGCATTTTTCATTGAACCAGTAATTCTGTCTGCATACATTATTACTTTTCCATTTGAATTTCTTGAGGCTCTTCCAATTGTTTGTATCAGGCTTTTCTCATCGCGCAAAAATCCCTCTTTGTCTGCATCAAGTATTCCAATTAAGCTGACTTCAGGCAAATCTAATCCTTCCCGTAAAAGATTTATTCCAACCAGTACATCAAATTCACCAGCCCTAAGCCCGCGTATAATCTCAATTCTGTCAAGACTTTGAATTTCTGAATGCATATATCTTACTTTTATACCCTCTTGTGAGAGAAACTCTGTTAAATCTTCTGCCATTTTTTTTGTAAGTGTTGTAATCAAAATTCTCTCTCCTTTCTTAATTGTTTTTTCAATTTTCCCAATTAGGTCCTTAATCTGCCCCTCGCTTTTTCTAATCTCCACCACAGGATCAAGCAATCCGGTAGGCCTTATAATTAATTCTACAACCTGCCCTGAATTTTCAATTTCATAAGCAGACGGGGTTGCCGAGACAAAAATAATTTTTTTCATGTATTTTTTGAATTCTTCAAACTTCAAAGGCCGGTTATCATAAGCAGAAGGAAGCCGGAATCCATAATCAACAAGATTTCTTTTTCTGGATTTATCCCCTTCATACATTGCCCTAATCTGCGGAACTGTCTGATGGCTTTCATCAATTATTAAAAGAAAATCATCTGGAAAATAATCAAGAAGAGTATGGGGGGGCTGGCCCTTTTTTCTTCCATCAAAATATCTGGAATAATTTTCAATTCCATTGCAGTATCCCATCTCCTCAATCATTTCCAGATCATAACTTACTCTTCGTTTTAATCTTTCCTTTTCAAGTTCAGACAATTCCTTTAATCTTTCAAAAAGCTCTTCTTTTATCTGTTCTGCTGCCTTTTTTGATTTTTCAACCGGGGAGACAAACTGTTTTGCAGGAAATAGTATTATTTTGTCAAGTTCTTCAAGCTTCTCATTTTTTATCGGCTCGATTATAAATATTCTGTCTATCTTTTCTGTGAAAAATTCAATTCTTATAATATGTTCTGCATATGTTGGAAAAATTTCTATTGTTTCTCCAATAACCCTGAATTTTCCCTCTTCAATTGCACCCTTGGTTCTTTCATACTGCATTGAAACTAATTTTGAAATTATTTCCCTTCGTTTATAATTTTTGTTTTTTTCAATTTCAAATGACAATTCCTTGAAATCTTTAGGGTTTCCGGCCCCATATATGCAGGAAACCGATGCAACAACAATAACATCATTTCTGCTTAAAAGCGAAGTTACAGTTTTCATTCTCATTTTTTCAATCTGCTTGTTTACCTGCGCTTCTTTTTCAATATATGTATCTGTGGTTGGGATATAGCTTTCAGGCTGGTAATAATCATAATAAGAAATAAAATATTCAACTTTGTTTTCCGGAAAAAATTCCAATAATTCAGAATATAGCTGTGCTGCCAGTGTTTTGTTGTGCGCAATAATTAATGTCGGTTTTCTTATTTTTTCTATCAGATTGGCAATTACAAATGTTTTTCCACTTCCGGTTATTCCAAGAAGGGTTTGCATTGGATATTTTTCATATCCATCGATCAGCTCATCTATTGCCTTTGGCTGTCCTCCTGCTGGGCTAAATTTTGATTTTAATTTAAATTCCATCAAAATAAGCTTAATCTGAAAGATATTTTATTTCTTGTCTTTTTCGAATTTTAGCTCTCTTTTTTTCCTGTTGTATGCAATTGTGAAATTATGGGCAGAATCCCTTATTTTTCTTAAATATCTCATCATCTCCAGATTTTTATCCAATCTTAAGGGCGTTTTGCAGTTCCGGAAATATATCTCCTCTTCTTTTTTTGCAAGAGAGATTGCAGGAATTTTAATTTTAAGCCCATCCAATGCGCTAACCGCAGCGTTCAGCTGTCCGATTCCCCCGTCTATCAGGATCAAATCAGGATATTTTAAATTCTCTTCCTTTAATTTTTTATATCTTCTATACACAATTTCCTTTATTGATGAAACATCATTTTGGCCATTAACGCCTCGTATCTCAAATCTCCTGTAATTATTCTTGTCAGGATTTCCATTAACCCATCGTGTCATTCCGCCGACAATAAATTTCTCCCCGAGATTTGAAACATCAAAGCATTCAATTGCAACCGGAATTTTGGAAAGGCCAAGTTTTTCTTTCAATTCTTTTAGAATTTTGTTTTCCATTTCATGTTCCAGATTTTTTTCTGCGATTTTTAAAATTTCTAATTTTTCCCCTAACTTTGGAACAATAATCCGGGTGCACTTTCCCGTCAGCCTCTTTAGGTACTTTTCAATTAAATTTTTTTCCTGCTTCTTTTCCCAGAATTTTCGATTAAGTATTATCTCTTCTGGGACATAATTGTTTGAATAATACATTTTTATAAAACTTTCAAATGCATCCTCATCATAATCAAATGAAAACTCTTTTTTTCCAAGCACTACCCCCTTTGATATTGAAAACATAACAATCTTGATTTTTTCCCCAAAAATATCGTATGCAATTACATCCTGATCAAACTTTTTTATTAAATCAACTCTCTGTTTTTCATTCAAATAATTTATTGCATCAAGCTGCCCCTTTTTCTCAAGCGCAGTTTCGTATTCCAAAGCGTCCGATGCCCTCTTCATATCAGCTGTCAATTTTTTTATTGCCCGCGCAGTTTTTCCTCCAAGAAACTCTGCAGCCTCCAACACCTGCCTTAAATATTTTTTTTCAGAAATCTTATTTATGCATGGTGCAGTGCAAATGCCCATATGATAACTAAGGCATTCTTTTTTTGGCAGATTTCTGCAGGTCCTTATTCTAAAAATCTTGATGCAAAGCCCCATTACTTTTTTTCTTAAGTGTGAATCAACATAAGGACCAAAATACTGGTCGCTGCCAGTTATTTTTCTGGTGCAGTATATCCTTGGAAATTTTTCACTGCTTATTGCAATATATGCATAAGTTTTGGAATCTTTTAAATCAATATTATATTTTGGGCTGTGCTTTTTTATCAATTTATTTTCAAGTAGTAATGCCTCTATCTCATTGTTCACTATTATGTAGTCAATTGACCCTATATTTTTTGCAAGCAGTTGTGTTTTCGGGCTTTGAATTTTTTTTGAAGAAAAATAACTTTGGACTCTTTTTTTTATGTTTTTTGCCTTTCCTATGTATATGATTGTACCATACTTGTCCTTGAATATATATACGCCGGTTTGAACCGGCATTTCAGACACTTTTTCTTTTTTCACAGCTATACTGTTAGTGATCTAGGCATTAAAACTTTTTGGAAAAATCATTTTCTTTCAAATTGTGTTTTTTTGTGTTTATGCAATTCCTTTATATACCTTTCTATTCCTAAATAATATATTACTTTTTATAAAAGTAGGAAAGAGTAAGGATAAATTCTTTTTCTCAATCTGATTTTTATATCAAGTAAAATATATAAAATAAGTGATGTAAATGGAAGAAAATGAAAATAGAAGAGGAAGATCTTTTGGTGGACCAAGAGAAATGCATGATGCAGTTTGTTCAGATTGCGGAGCGCAGACTCAGGTACCATTCAAACCAGTAGAAGGAAGAGCCGTCTACTGCAGGGATTGTTATTCAAAACACAGAAAACCAAGATACTAATTTTGTTTCTGTATTTAAAAGAACAGTTTCTTTTTATTTTTTTTATTTTTCTAATATTATTCTTATTCTAATGGTTTTTTAAAATAAATTTCAACAACATCCCTGTGTTTTAATATATATTCTTTTCCAATCGGCTGTTTGCTTTTTACATTTATTGCTTTTATAAACCCTCTTCCCATATCAGTATGAAGTGCGAATGCAAAATCAAGTGCAGTAGAGCCAGGTTTCATTAAAAAAACATCAGGCAGGACATTGCCCTTAGAGTCTGCAAGCTTATTTACTCCCCCGGGAAAAACTGCAATATATTTTAAAAAATCAAAAACAGCGCTGTTAATCAATTTCTGTGCTCCGGTTCCATTATATTTTTTTATAAGCTCTGATAAAAGGTCCATTGCTTTTTTTTGCTGTTCGTTTAATTCCCTGTTTATCTTAAATTCAGAGTCCCCGGGTATATAACTTATAAAATTCTTTTTTGCCGCTTCCTTTAATGTGATCTCTGCTTCAGCAGAACAGGGCACAATCAAATAATTGGGGTATTTCTCATTTAATTTTTCTATGTTTTTTTCAGCAGTTGGCTTGTCGCATTTATTTGCTGCAATTATTATCGGTTTTCCGATTTCTCTTAATTTTCTGCAAAAGGAGAATTTCTCGTCTTCGTTCCAGTTTTCTATTGGCTGTTCTTCCAATTTTAATTCTTTTAAGGTTTTTATAACAGAATCCTTTGAAATCTCAAGCCCTGCAAATTGCTCTGATAATACCTCTTCTGTTTTTTTCATTCTTCCTTCCCGCACCAATTTATTCCAGTTGTCATCCAATATTCCTTTAATCCAAAAGTTCAGTTCATCTTCAAGAAATTTAACATCAAGACAGGGATTATGGGTTCCTGCTTCAACCACTTCCCCATTTTCATTTGTAGAGCCAGAAGCATCAACAATATGAATTAATAGGTCTGCTTTTCGTAAATCGTCTAAAAATTTGTTTCCAAGCCCCTTTCCTTCATGTGCTCCGGGAACAAGCCCTGCAACATCTAGTATTTCTACAGGAACAAACCTTCGTGAATTTATGCAAAATCCTGTTCTTGGATTGCATTTGGTATTAAATTCCTTGTCAACACATTCTATTTCAACATAGGCAATTCCCTGATTTGGCTTAATTGTTGTAAATGGATATGGTGCCCTTGGAACAGGAATTGATGTTATTGCCTGAAAAAATGTACTTTTTCCACTTGAAGGCTTTCCAACTAATCCTAAAATCATAAAATTATATTAATTGGAAGAGTTTAAGAGTTTTATCGGTATGTTGTAAATGCTGTTTTAAAAAGTAGTTTTTAATGAAACAAATCTTTATAAATACTTATATCAATAATTTATTATATGGGAAATACCACTAAAATATTTTTAGTTTTTACCTTTTTCCTCCTATTATTTTCAGTTTTCCATACAGGTTATCTTTCAATCTCAAAAACCCAGAGCAACACCAACATATATTATGATAGTTCAGCAAACCAGATAGAAGTAATTGTTTATATATTTGGAATTGATTATTCGAAAGAAATAGCCCCTGATTTGTCAACAAATTGGGAAGAGGTTGAGAGCGGGGCAGAAGAATCCATTATAAGCATAACCGGAGGACTTTCCAATTTTGCAACACTTGAAAATGCAGAGGTAAATATTTATTATCTTGATGATTCCAAAGGAATGGTTCTTTTGCCGGATTGCAGTCCGGTCAAAACCGACAAAATAAAGAATATAGTCTATGATGGAGAAACGTATCCGGTTTATTACGGGGTATGCACAGTTGAAAAACAGTATATAGATAAAAACTGCACCCGGTTTTTTGCAAAATTTGAAGGACTGGACTCTATCTCCCCTTCATCAACCTATCTTCCATTGGTGATATGCGACAGTGTTAATCCGGTTAATATCTTTACAAAATATTCAGAGGGCGCAGTTAAGATTTTAACTGAAATTTCAAATGATCCTTCAAGAAATTATATCTGTTTTGTTTCAGCATTATTATTCGGTCTTTTGATTGCCTCAATGTATGCATCAGGTGCAAACCCGCTCTCTCTTCTGGATATAACAACCCCAAAACTTCCAAGTCCGAAATCCTTTGCAGTATCCGGTTCAATACTTGCGCCAATGGCATATGGAAGATTGGGAAGAGGAATAGAGGAGGCAAAAAAATCATTTGACAATTTTTTCAGGGCATATAATGCACAATCTGAAGGATTGAATTTACACCCGATGTATAATAATGCTCCGGAATATCTAAAGGCTCTTTTTAACAGAATAAATTCAGGGGCATATGATTCGCACACGAAAGATAAAATGAATAATCTTTTTTTAAAGGGAGTCTCTGCAGGAACATTTGGGGATTTAAGGGATATTTTAAATACAATGAAAAAAAGAGGAGGGCTTGATCATTCAATCGCTACAATGGCAGAGCTAAGAGTGCTTGGAGAAGAGCAGAATAAATATATGGGGATTTTTGGAGGAGGCCCAGACAGGGGCCGTTCAATTGCAAGAACAATCCAAACATCAAAAGCAGTATCCTATCCTGTGAATCTAATTGGAAAAGTTCCGTTTGCAGGACACTTTATCAAATCTTCAGTTGGAAATTTATTTTCATCATTCCAATTTATGAAAAGAATAACCCGGAGTGTTGCCTCAAGCACAATTGTTGCAGCAACAGATGTTGCAGATGCATTTACTGCCGGAAAAGCCGGAAGGGTCCGGCAGGCGATTGGAGAAAGGGCGCTTGAGGCCAAAAAGAAAACAAATGAAGAGATTGCCTCTATGGAATCTGCAGGAATTAAGGGAAATCTCCTAAAAAAAATAAAAGCAGAATCCCTCGGCTTTATAGAATCACTTGCCATCTCTTCTGATGGAAAATACATTGATATTGGAAGAATAGGAAATATTCCTGATTTTTTGAAAAAACAATATGAATATTTTATGGAAGGAGCGCTTTTAGATGTCGATTCTTATACTCTTAAAAGATTGTTTTTGAAATATCTTGACCCAGAACTTATAGGCCAGATGAATCTTCAGAATTTTAAAACAAAAGATTTCCTTTTGCATCTTAGAGAACTAATAAATCAGCTTCCAATGCAGCAACAGGCAGAAGTAATTGCACTTGAGCAAAGATTAATTGAACAATTAAACAGAATCCAAAGAATTCCGGGAGAAAGCGAATTAGATTACAAACTTAGAAGAAGCGAGGCAATAGTTGCTTTTGCAAGAAGTGAAGGTACAAATCTAATGGGGCTTGATGTTCATTTTAATTTTCTTAGAAATCTCCATCGAAACTCAATTCCAGATGAGGAAAAATTTTTTCTCCTAAAAGATCATCTCCACGAACACACCGAACATGATCCGGGAGGCGCGGAATTCTATTATTCTTCTTATCGTGAAAATCTAATTTATGACAATATGCACACTGATATGTGGAACAGGATGCTTTTCAAATCATTTTTGGAAAATATTGAGCATGGTTTTGCAGAAAACAGCCACAATGCAGGCAGTTCAATTTTATTTAATTCAATTCATGGAAATTATGGAAAAATTGTAAATGAAATGTATGGAATTGATGCTTCAATTCATTCTGATGTGCAAATTCGCCAGATAATAAATACTGCAAGAGGATATCTTCAGGGATTGCTTTTGCCTGACGGCCAGCATTTAAAAGGAGGACTAGAAGCAGCACTCCACAATTCAAATCTTAAAGATTATGCCTTTGGGGACTGGAGAGAATCAGGGCCATTAAAAAACTGGTGGAAGGTGGATATGAAATGGTTCTGGCTTACAAATCAGGACCCCAATACTTCACATGAGAGAACCGTCAATGGTACTGTTACAGGAATATTTGATAAAGCTGATTTTGATCCCCATCATGTGGATATGGAAAGGCTCGTTTCAAGATTTGGAATAGCCCGTGATGATAAAAGAGGGGTATATGAGCTTGGATATTTGCTTGATAGAATAAAAACCCATTTAAATGAAGATTCAATGAATGCTTTCGGGCCTTCAGCAAGACAGGTTGCAGATTATTATAAGACAATTCTTGCAGAATCAATAAGAAGATATGTTGAACATTTTGCTCCAGAAGAAATCCGCAGTCAATATGGCACAGGCCTTAGAAATTTCAGTTCAGAAGACATAATTAATGGAGTAAAAAATGGAATGTTTAAAGATATAATCCATTTAATGGCGCATGGAGACAGTAATGGAAACCACAAATTCTTTGGAGAAAAATTAACCTATAATTCCTATCAGAAAGGAGTGTGGGCAAGAACAAATGAAGGGCATATGATTGCAATAAACGAGGAGGTCCCGTTAAGCGGCATGGACATAGTTCTCAATGGGGTTGTTGCATATAAGGATGCTCAGGGGAATTTGAGAAAATTCGATCCTGAAAAGCAGGAAAGATCCGGGCTTAGAAAAGAACTTATCCATTCAGGAGAAGAAGGAAAACAACTTTTAAATGCAATTAATCACGGACAATACACTCCTGAAATGTTGGAATATGCAAAGAATTTGGTAAAAGAGAATAAAATCAGCGCAGGAGCTTATGCTGCAATTGCATACAGCTATGCCAAACAAACACATGACTGGACCCCTGCAAATACTTCAATAAGAGATGAGAATGGACAGCATCTTTTAAGGTTAATGAGTACAGATGATTTTTTAAAAGAGCAAAAAGGCTTATTTTCCCCTCTCAATAGATTTTTCAAATCAGCTGGATATGCAGTTGAGCGAAACTTCGTTAATATATTTGGCTCTAATGCAATTGCCCTTGATGCAGTAAATGACATAAGTTCATTATACCGTGCAAGGTATCATGATCTTTCTGCAAATATTTTAGGAGGGCATTTCAATCAAAATCTCACCAATCAGGCAGACAGGGAGTTATATAATTCCCTAAAGCCCCAATATGAAGATGTTGCAAAAAAACTTTTCAAATATCAGACTGCATGGGATTTTACAATTGACAGGCATCCAACTGGTTCTTCAACAGCGCAGGGAAGAATGCTTTGGATGGAATCCTTTTATCATTTGGGTCCAAAATTGCCGTTTAATGTTGAATCACATTCCCCCTATTATTCAACAATGGAAAAAGGGGCAATGATTATTCCAAACATATTTGTAAAAATGCAAAGATGGGCAATGGTGCCTTTTGTTTCAATGTATCGGTCTTTTAAAGTTGGAACAGAAGGAACTCCAACAACTTATGATATTTCTGGAGATCCAATGGAGCGATGGACATTTAAATCTCCTTCCCTTCTTGAAGGAGCAAGGTCTCTTTTAAATCCTTTATATGCAGGAATAAACTGGAGAGCCCCATTTGGAGCAATATTCAAAGCTCCGACTTATTTTATGCATCATGCCCCGGGGATACAGCATGCTACTTCATTTATTGAAGAAAAACTGGATAAACACGGGACAACTTCTCCATTAAAATTATATGAAAAAAAAGTTGATAACTGGGTTTCAAAAACCAAACTTGGAGATCCGTTTCAAAAAGGGCTTCTTGGAAGAGCTGATGCATCAGGTTATGCAACCCAGCCTTCAAAAGAATTGTTTGCCCTTGGAAGGGAAAACTCCTCTTACTGGGCAATCACTGCAAATGCAAACCCTGCTGACCGATACTATGATTCAAGAAGAACACTTAGAGCTGATGTTGGTTCTGCAGGCCAGCTTGTATACAGCACATCCTCTCCAACTGCCGGAGGCCCTCCGATTAGTTCTTTTTATTCCCGTGATGAGGAATTAAAGAGTCAGGCAGCATCAAATCTTATAAAAAGAACTGTTTCCCCTCTCCTGCATGTCACTGAACGAGAGGCAGAACACGACATGTATGGAAGCCTTTCAGGTCCTGCATTTAAAAGAAGGGCAATGATGGTTGATCCGATTGGAGTTGGAATTTGGAGAGTTGGCGCGTATGCTGTAAATAAATTTAAGAACTATCAGGATGCCCGTTCTCTTGGAATGAGTATGGATGAGTATAACCAGCAGATGTATCCGCATAAGCGAGGCATCACTCAATCTGTTTATTCATATTTTAAAAGAAAAGGAGAAAGTATGAAATATGCATACAAAATAACTGCCCCGCAATTTATGGGCGGAATTGGAGTTATCGGAAGAGTCTACTGCCCTAATTGCAGAACTATCAAGACAAGAGGTTCCCAGTGTCCTGGCTGCGGCAGATAATTGGCAATTTAAAATATTATGGGTGAATTTATCTTATGAAAAAAAACTTTTTTGGGATTGTTATACTTTTTGCAGTAATCTTTTTTATGTTTGGATGCACATCGCAAGATATTCAGAAATATTACGCTAAAACAGGGGCATCAGATTATCGTGCTGATTTAATATTAAGTCCTGTTTCAACAGATTGCACCTGTTTTATATGCGAAAAAGGAAGTTTTCCAGCTCCATGGCCCTTTAATTTATTATTGGATTATTCTCTTGAAGGGGGAAACTGCGGTTTTTATGAAAATTGTAATTCAGATTCAGTTGTAACCTATCTTAATGCAAACAAGGAGCCAAAATCCTTTATGCTTGGAATGGGCCCAAGGCCATGGGATTTTACCTATGGAAATACCTACTGCAATAATTCACTTGATTTTGCAGTTCACTGGCTGGTTTCAGATAATAATGAATATGAATTTGTTCCAAAGTCCGAGGCAGTATGCTATCTTCAAAGAAATATTGTCCCTGTTTATATTTTATACAGCAATGGAACAGCAATAAATCTTGAAAGCTCGGAAAAAATCGCAAAAGAATTGTCCGGTGCAGGACCGGTTATAATAGTTGCAGAAATCGATTTTGATTCTTCCAATCCGCAAATTATTCAAAAAGTTGGAGAGCAGATAATTAATTTAAAACAAAACTGCCCGACTTGCATTATCGCAGCAGGGCCAAGGATGAATGATTATGAGGGGCTTGAAAAACTTTTGTCAGACCCTACTGTAAACAACAGTGTTGATATGATTGCATTCGGGGCAAATTCAAATCATTTTGATTCTTCAAGATGCACAATCCCCAGCCTTTATTATGAGGCAATCCAGTTTTCAAAATATGCATGGTTTAACCAATCCAAACCAGTATTGTGGCCATATATTCTTGTTGATACCTCCAAGCCTTCAAAGAGTGAATGCTTTTTTTCAGAATATGAAAAAAATAATGCATATTATGAATTTTTCAGCACAGTAATGCCTGCTGCGATTTCTTCCGGAGTGATTGGAGCAGCACCATACTTATTTTATTCAGCAGGCCTTCCAACAGATCCGCTTGACTGTGAAAACTGTGGCCTTATAAATATAGAAGATGGAAAATTAACTCCAAATGAACCTTTATTCAGCTCATGGTTTTATGGTTGCAGGAGTTACCTTTCAAGGCCGAATCCTCTTTTAATTACCCTTCCAAAAGAAAAAGGAACTGTCTGCAATTTTGGATTTACAGGAGATACTTTTTTAAATTTTTTAACTACCACCGGTCTTGCAGAAGAACATTATGTTGCAACAGATGATACCTCTCCTCTTATACTTTCCTGTCTTGGGTGTGTTGATGAATGCTTGCGGGAAGACTGCGCAGCCGAAGGTGATTTTGACTGCAAAAATTGTGAGCTTGATCCGTATGGCCTAAAAGATGTGCAGGTTGCAATCGGAGAAAAATGCGATTATTTTGAAGAGCTTGATTTATGGGCATCCCTTAGAGGCTTAGATCCTGCATTTGTCAGGGCAACTGCCTGGGCAGAGAGCGGACTTAATACAGCCAATCCGGATGCATCTTATTGTGCATTGAGTTTTGTAAACAAAACAAATGGGTGGAACAATTGCAATGCCCTTGATGTTTTATATATAGTTGATCCAAGGCAGGCAATAGAAGGAGAGCATAGCTGCGCGGATTATTTTGATTTAAATTATTTTTCTGAAATTGAACGCACCAATTCAAACCAGGATTTAAATGATGACAAAAAACCTTGTTCGTTTGGCCTTATGCAGATAAATCCTGATGCCTGGGCATCCTATCCTTATCCTTATTGGAGCAGCGCTTTTTTTTGGCCCCTTTCAGACCTTAATACAGATCAGTATGCTGTCGATGTTCCCGCACTTCAAAGTATTTATGAAGAAGACAGCAAGAAAAGACTTATTGCAGAGTCCTGCGCAGAAGGAGGCTACTTTAATCCATTTAATGGAAATGACAATGCATGCTATGGAACCTGGATCTTAAAAGAAGCATGGAAAAATGCAGAATCATTTGTCAATACCAATTCAAATCTGTTAAATGCTCAAACCTCAATTGAAAAAAAATGGCTGACTTCTTTTATTGCCCATTATTACTATTATGGGGTTAGTGATAATACAGTTGCAGAATGGACAATGTCATTTTATTCAAGACGGACTTTAACTGACACGGGATGTGAAAATGCAGATGAAAACACTGCCTGCTGTTTAGATGGCAAGGCAGTTACAAGTGCCTGCTGCAATAATGATGATAATTTTATCCAATTTGTTGCCTGCTGTATGGATTATGACCCTGCTCAATACCCGACCGGTTACTGCGGAAGCATTCCGGAAAAAGACAGAACCTTTTTGTCCATTCCTGAAAAATATGGAAACCTCGGCTTTGAAAGGCTTAGAAAACAATATTCCCTTTCAGTTGAATGTGAAAATAAATATCTTTGTGGGAATCTGCCCCTGCAAGAGGGAAATATAGATCTTTTCAAGCTTAATCTTCAAAATTAATTTCCCTTATTTTCTTTTTATTATAATAAAATGCCCTTCTGCTGATTTTCAATTTTTCTATTTTTCTTTTGTCCTTCATATTTTTTCCGGCAATCTTTTCAAATCTTTTTATATCTATTTTCAAAGGCCTTCCAGTTTTCATTTTTTTAATTCTGATTATTATTCTGCTTTTTTTCAATGCATCCAGAACTTTTTTTGGAATTGTTTTTTTTATCGAAGGCAGAAGAATTAGTTTTTCAATTTTTGTATTATTCAATAAATATAAAAAAAGAGAAGTGCTTGGTTTTGTCTTAAGAAAAAATACCCTCGAATTTTTATTTTCATTTATTTTGTCTATAATTTCTTTTCTTGTTCCGGAAAGTACGACCCTATTTGATGTTCTCAAGAAATTCCCTTCCTCTTCCACCTTTCAGGTATGATTCAACATAATTTTTCCCAAGTTCAACCTTTTCATTTTCTATTCCAAGATATCTGGATATCCATTCATTCCCCTTTCCGGTTTTTATTCTAAGAACTCCGGCGCCTATCAATTCAGAATCAATTTTAAGTTTCTTTTCCAGATTAATTTTTTCAGTTAAAATCTTATCAGCATTTTTTAATTCATCTTCCAGTTCCCCAAGAAGATTAAATATCCTGAGTTGGTTTTCTTCAGGTTCTGCCAAAAGGGATTTATATAAATTATTTATTTTTCTTTCCTGAACGGATTTTTTAAGATAAAATTTAAATATGGGAGAAATCAAAAGCCCTATCACTTTTTTTCTAATCATTTCCCTGTTTTTTTCACTTGCGCATACATAGCAAACTATTGCGCTTACAAGGGAAATTCTTATGCTTTTAGATCGTATTATAGGGGATTTTTTCTTTCCTGAAGTAATATTCATTATCTTTGCATCAGGCCCAAACTCCTCGTTTATTCTTTTCTCTATCTTTTCTTTTGAAGACACCTTTACCTTATATTTTTCATTATTCCAGAAAACTTCAACAATAAAATGCTCTATATTTTCAGATCTTTGTTCAAAAATATCCATTATCTCCCGGTATATCCGTATCCCAAAAACTCCCGAGTCAAAAAGATTTTCAAGATAATTTCCATCGAGTGCAAGATAATCTATGATATCACTATATCCCATTTTAATAAATGATTCTGCAAGATAATGTGATGATAAGGCAATGCCGGTTCTTTTAAGCGCACCTTTTTTGAGCATTGCAATCTGCTTAAAATATTGCGATTGTTTTTTTAAATCCGCAAAATTTTCCTCGCTTTCCTCCTCTGTTTCCATATAAGTTCTTTTCAGAAGCGCTGAAAAAGGGGCATTAAAACCAAGAAAAATCATCCTTTCCTTTAATTCTTCAAGCTGGGCGATATTCTCTGGCCGGTATTTTTTTTCCTCCATCTGCGAAAATATCTCGTTTGCCCTTATTGCAAGCGCAACCGATGGGATATTTTCCAACCCGTCTATTTTCATGGAAGCCACTCCTTGTTTTTTATTTTATCCTGAATATATTCCCCAACAAATGTCAATCGTTGTCCTTGAAGTGCATCCTGTTCTATTTTTTTTCCAGTTTTTAAAACCTTTTTTAATTCAATAACCCATTCCTTATGTTTTGAAATCCATTCATACCCAAGCATTTCTTCTGCTCTTTTGATATCAATATCTTTTGCCTTGATTGTCAATTTTTGCAAAAACTCAAATTTTTCAATATCGCTCATTGTCACTCCTAAAAATCTGGCTTCAGGAGTTGCAAATGCCCTTCCAAGATATGCAAGATTCATGCTTCCTGTTTTTATTGTCCAGTAAATATACCATCCCCATGCATCGCAATCTGTAAAAACATAAACCGGAAGCCCTGCATCTGCCAATTTTCTTATCATTCGTCTTGTTCCTCTGGAAGCCTGCCCTTTTGGAGTTATGAGAATACAGTTTTCTTTTTTCCAGAATTTATCCTCATTTAATCTTTGCCATAATGCATCCTTTTCAACTACCAGAACATAATTTGCCCGGACATCTAAAAAACTCATTCCGTTGTCAACATCGCTTGTAATCATCCATCCTGATCTTCCCTGTTTTTCCCCATCTATTATATTTTCATCCCCTGCGAAAACATCCCTTATTTTTATGGGCCCTGCAAGAACTCCTTTCCTGTCTGTTGTCAAATGAAGATCTTCCCGTTTTATTTTTAATGATGCTTCCAAATCTTCAATCAATGCATTTGATTCCCCCTGCTCTTCAAATAAACTCTCATCCAAATCCTCACCAAGGCTGAATTTAAGCTGGTAATACAGACCTCTGATGCTTGTGTGCAGATTTTCATCAAGAAATTTTTTTGTCTTGTTTGCTATTGCAACAGTTTGCATAAAGGTTCTTGACTGCGAAACATTGAGAAGCGTCCGCCTCTCTTCCTTTTCCCCCAATTTCAGGCATTCAGAAGAGGCATCATAGTTTATATTTGATTTTGACCTTAGTGGAGTATTAAATGTTGGGGATTCCCTGCTTAAAACTTCGATATACATTTTTTTTCCAAGATTTTTCAATCGTTGAAGCGCAGTTTCCTCATCAATATCTATCTTTTTGCCCATCTTATTCACCATATTTTTCTCCAATCATGCTTTCAAGTATCTCCTTTATTTTTTCAGAATCCGAACTTTCAGAAAGTTCTGTAAGATCTTTTGAAAACTGCCCGATATATCTTGAAATTGCCTTTCGTTTTCCTTCCATCTCACGCTCCTTTTTCTTACTGCTGATATGTTTTTGTATTGTTCTGCATGTTTCCATCACTGCATTTTTTATTTCATCTACTATCTCCTCTTCAGGAGAAATTGCCTGCTTTCCTGCACTGGTGTAGGGAATATGGACACTTGAAATATTCACAACAATTACAATTGGTTCTTCTTCAAAATTCTTCAAATCGTATCTTTTCCAGTCGATACTTTTTATTGTTTCAGTTATTGCGCATCCTCCTGCATCAAAAAGCAGCGGAGACCGGTTTGCAAATCTCATAACCTCCCCTTTTTTTCCGGCAGCTTCAATCCCCCCCCCATATCCTATTCCAACTTCTACTATGAATGGGATTCCACCCCGATATATCTTGGGTTTTCGCTCTGTTACCTCAACCATTTCAGGATTTAATACATTTATAAATGATTTTTCTATTAATTCCTGCCCAATAGGAGTTATTCCATCAGGGCTTGGGGCAATCCATTTTATTTTTGAAAATGCGCTGGTTATCTTTTCAGCTTCCTGCCAGCCTAATTTTTCAGGGCTTATATTCAAATCAACATCCGGGATAATTTCTTTTAATTCTGCAACTTTGCTTGCGCTAAATCTTGAAAACCTGTTTTGAAAAAATGAGGACATTTTCGTATATTTTTTTTCCACTTTCGCTATTTCCAAAAGATCATGCGGCCCTATTCCAAGAGGGTGGGGCAGTATTTCAACTGGTTTTGGAGGAAGCAGTTCTGTGGATCTTTGAAAAATTTCAATCTGGCCTGAAGGATCCTTAAAAGTTATTTTCAGGTACGGGTTTGCAAGTGCGGTTCTTCTAATATATTCATATGCTCCATAATTGCTTTTTTCATATTTTACTTCCCCAAACTGCGCTTCAATTTTCAATCCTTCAAATTCTCCTTCGTTTTCCTTTTCGTTTTCAATTATTGGTTTGTTTGTCTTAAAATCAACAGATACCTCGCATTCAATAGTTTTTTTGTTATGCCCTGAAACAACCTTGATTGGTTTTCCAACAGTAAGCATTGAAAACATTGTGCATCCTGCAGCCCCAATGCCCTGCTGGCCCCGTTGCTGGATAAATCTGTGGAATTTTGTTCCAGAAAGCATCATTCCAAGTGCTTTTCCAATATGGCTTTTTGGAATGCCCGGCCCGTTGTCTTCAACTATAATCTGATATTTATCATTTTCTTTTTCTATTTCATTTATTTCGACATAAATTTCCGGCAGTATCTTTGCTTCCTGACAGGCATCCAGGCTGTTTGTAATATACTCATGGAGTATTGTTGTCAAAGATCTTATCTTTCCTGAAAATCCAAGCATCTGCTTATTTTTTTTGAAAAATTCTGCAACCGAATGCTCTTTGAAATTTTTTGCCATTTCCCCATTGCTCATTATTTCAGCCTCTCTTGAATTATTTTTCTTCTGGCATCTGCCAGATAATTGAAAATTGTTGAATGCTGTGAGCCCTTTATTATTTTTGTTATTGCCTCCTTTGCATATTCTATTGAATCATAATCCCCGATTATTCCTATTGTTTTTCCATAAACTGAAATTGTGCATCCTGTTGCAGATTCTATTTCACTTTTTACCTTTCCATTTTCTCCAATTACCCTTGCCTTTATTCTTGTGGTTGCATTAGGGGTGTTTGCAAATTCTTTTAGGTTTATCATAAAAAAAGACTTGTTTTTTGTTATTATTTTTATTGCATCATCCGGAGAAAACCCCCTTCCGATCGCCTTTATTACCTCGGTTCCAAAATAAATTTTGTCCTCTTCCCCCTCCAGTATTATCTCTCCTTCGGAATTAACGCGGAGAGTTATTGTTGCAGTTTCCTCTATCCTTTTTTTTGTTTTTCCGCCCTCTCCCAAAAGTACTCCTATCCTTTCTTTTGGTATTTTTACTATCTCCATATCAACCTACCATTATTTGCGCAATTTTTTGGATATACGGATTCTTGTTTTTTGTAAGTTCCCGTACAGCTTCCAAAAGTGCATTATTTTTTATTTTTTTATTTGTTGAAAGAGCATTTAATATAAATATTATTGTTTGTTCATCTGCTCTTTTTAGCATGCTTTCAAAAAATCCCGCAATGCCCTCATCCTCATCTGCAATCTGTGATAATGCTGCAATTGCATTCTTCCTGTTTTTTCCAATGTCGTCCCTTGAGATGAGCATAAGATGTTTTTTCAGTTTTTTTGAAAGGTTCTTGTTGCACATCTCTGCTACAAGCGAAAGTGCTTCTTCATTGTTTATATCAACTAACATCTCTTCAATGTAATCTTCAAATATCTCTGTTTTCTTCGCATAAGCCATATTCATTGAAAGTATTAAATGAAAGGGATGTTTTGTTTTTGGATTATATGTTTCTGAAACCAAACTCTTAAAAAGCATTTCCCAATTCATCTCAAATATTATCATTATTAGATAATATCCTATCATTCCTTTGCTCATTTTCATATATGGCAGCCCGGTTTCTGTTGCTTTTATGCCTGCCCTGAGAATTGCCATCCTTTCGTGTTTTACCTTTTCGAGTTCTGGCTTTACATCTTTTCCGGATTTATAATATCTTAGCAGGTTTTCGAAAATATCCGTGCTGTTGTAATCCGATGAGTTTAGGTATTTGTCCAGCTTTAATTTTTTTTCTGCTTGAGGCTGCTCTGTTGAACTGTCGTCGTCCCCTCCGTGCTGCTGTTTCATTCCGTACTGCTCTTCCATAATTGTCTGCCTCTAAACCTATTATTCTCTAATGCTTTTTAATCGTTTGCCTGAAAAATTTGCTTTTTTTATCCCAATCTTTTCAAAACCTGCAAAACCCTAAACCCCAAACCCAAAACAATCAGATTATCCCAAAAACCAGTTTTACTTCAAAACTCAAAACCCTAAACCCAAAACAATCAGATTATCCATTTTAGCCCCCGGCGAGATTTGAACTCACGACCTCGTGCTTTTTGCAATTCTTTTTGATTTTTTATCTTACGGTTTTTATAAATTTTTTTCCACAAGTTTATAATAAGTCAAAAAGAACCTACCAAGCACGCGCTCTACCAACTGAGCTACAGGAGCACATCATACAACTTTTTATTTGCACAAATGTTTTTAAATTACTCACCTCATTTATTTTAAAGGTGATTTTTTGCCAGAAGAATTAATATTTTCAGGGAAATACAATTCATTAAATATAGAAGAAAAGTATGATCTTTTAGATGCGAAAACAGAGGACATTATCCACATTTTATGCAAAATTTCAGAGGCAATCGATTCTGCTGCATATTCTTTTGCAGGAATAGAAAATAGGAAAATTGATGAATTTATTAAAACTATCGTGAAGGGGACAGGCCTGCAGGCTGCAATTTCTTCTCTTGAATCTGTTTCAAGCTCACAATTAAAACAGGTATTTGAATCCTGCTGCAAAAGTAAGGATTTTTTTCCGATTGCAGAAAGCTATTTTATCCATACTCTTTTAAGCGAATGCAAGGTTTCGTTTAAATTATCCCCAAAATTTTTTAATTCTTCGATTGCTCCAAAAAAAGAACTGCGGCCTGGAAAAATAGTGTTTATTGCAAATTACCATGGGTGGGTTTCGATAAAAAAACTATCCCTTGAGAATGTTTTAAATTATGAAGTTGCCGGCATCCTTTCCTCAATTAATTTTACAATCATAAACAAATCCTTTGAATTTGCAGGACTTTTGGATGAGGCCAAAGTAAGTTCAATCGTGGCTGGAAAAAGAAAATCCTTGTCTGCATTAATCGATTGCCTAAAATCAATAGATGAAAAAGATGAGAAGAAATTGGCATATCTTATCTGCAAGGTTTGTGAAAGTTTAGGTTATACTCCCTATTCAACTCCAAATATGCTAACAAAGGCATATCCGGATATAAAGCCTCCAAAAGTAAAAGGAAGGGTTGCAAAATAGTTTTTTAACCCTTCTTAGATATATTTTTATTATGGGTGAAGGGTTTGGAAACGGGAAAATCATTTTATTTGGAGAGCATTTCGTAGTTCATAATCTTCCGGCAATTGCAGGAGCCATCTCAAATAAGGCAATAGTTAAACTAATAAAATCAGAAAAAACCGAATTCTTTCCCGGAGACCATAAAACAATTCCAGAAATGACTTATAAATGCATAAACAATATCTTTTCTGCAATGAATATAAAGGATAAATTCAAAATTTATCTTAAAGGAAATCTTCCAACTTTTGGGGGGCTTGGTTCTTCTGCTGCGTTTTGTGTTGCAATTGTCAGGGCACTTGATGATGAGTATTCCCTACATTTAACAGCGAACCGGATAATTGATTATTCTTATCAGGGGGAAAGGGCATTTCACGGAAATCCTTCAGGAATAGACAATACTATCTCTGCACTTGGAGGAGTGTTAAAATTTACAAGGGGAAAAACCCCTTCTGAAAATAAATTTGAGAAAATAAGCCTAAAATCCCCATTAATTGTGATAATCGGAATCACAGGAATATTTGGCCCGACATCTGTTATGGTTGCAAAGGTTGGAGATTTTAAAAAGAATAATCCTGAAAAATTTGAAAATCTGTCCAAAAAAATGATTCAAATAATTAGTAATGCCCAAATTTCACTCGAAAGGAGGGAAATTGAAAAACTTGGAAGGTTGATGGATGAAAACCAGATTCTTTTAAAAGAAATAGGGGTTTCAATAAAGGAAAATGACAGACTGATAAAAATAATGAAAAATGCAGGCGCCCTTGGCGCAAAAATAACTGGAGGAGGAGGAGGAGGGTGTTGTACTGCCCTTGCAAAAGATCAAACAGAGGCCAAAAAAATACTAAAAGAAATTAAAATAAATGGTTTTGATGGATTTTTGACAATTATTGAATAATTAAATTCCAACTCTCCTGCAAAATTTTCTTATTTTGCATATTTCACATTTTGGATTTTTTGGGGTGCATATCGTCTGCCCGTATGAAACCAATACCAAATTAAATTTTCTTATAAATTTTTTTGGGACAATCTTAATTAATTTTTTTTCGGTTTCCTCTGGTTTTTTTGTTTTAACCCATCCGATCCTGTTGCTTATTTTATGCACATGGGTGTCAACTCCTAGTGCATCCTTTCCAAAACACCTTGATAAAACAATGTTTGCAGTTTTTCTTCCAACCCCTTTTAATTTTAACAAATCATCTAAATTAGAGGGAACGTTTTTGTTAAATTTGTTAATTAGTATTTCTGATGTTTTTTTAATATTTTTTGCCTTTGTCTTGTAAAACCCCACCCCATAAATCAGTTTTTCAATTGTTTTAATGTCTAGTTTTGATAGTTCTTCTGCATTGTTTATTCTTGAAAATAATTTCCTTGTTGCAATAATCGTATTTTCATCCCGGGTTCTTGAAGAAAGAATTGTTGAAATCAGCATTTTAAAAGGATTTCCCATGTTTTCTTTTTCAAGCTCGAAAACCTTTGCATTTCTTCTTCTCCCTTCCCTTTCCATGATTTTTAGGATAAATTCCAAATTTTCCATCAGTTTCCTTAAAACAAAACCCTTTTAAATATTTTCTATAACATACATAATTATGAATTCACAAACACTTAGATTAAGACCTCTTAAATACAAACCAATTCCATCAAATTTAGTTGATGCATTAACTCAGTTAAGCAAAGAATACGGGGGCCTCCAGAATATTCCTTCTGCTGAATTTAAAAAACTGCAGCAACAATTCAAATTTACAATAACTCCTGTTTCTCCAGATGAAATTTCGGGCCTTTATCATCCCCAAAGAAAGCCTGGAAATCGATTTTTACACATATCACCAATGAAATAGGCAGCAATATAAAAATATATTAATTAATTGTCCAATATCTATATATGAATATTTCAACTGCAGTTGCAAATGCAAATATAGCAATAATAAAATACTGGGGAAACAGAAACAATAAACTAATTCTTCCTGCAAACTCCAGCCTTTCTTTTACAATGGATGAAAAACTCCAGACAAAAACAACTCTTATTTTTGATGAAAGCTTTGGTTTGGATGAATTATGGATAAATGATGAAAAATCCGGGCCAAATGAGACAAAAAGGGTTTCATCATTTATAGATGTTTTTAGAAAACTTGCAGAAACAAAAATGAAGGCAAAGGTTTTTTCAGAAAACTCCTTTCCAAAAGGAGCAGGACTTGCATCCTCTGCTTCAGCTTTTGCAGCACTCTCGCATGCCACATCAAATGCCCTAGATCTTGATTTGAATTCAAAACAATTATCTTTGCTTGCAAGATTTGGAAGCGGCTCTGCATCAAGATCTGTATTTGGAGGGGCAGTTGAATGGAATTCCGGAATAAAACCCGATGGCTCGGATTGTTTTTCAAAACAGCTCTTAAGCGAAAAAAAACTAAAAGATTTAAGAAATGTTATCGGAATTGTTGAAAAATCCGAAAAAAAAGTCGGTTCGCGGGAAGGAATGAGTATAACCGCCAGTACCTCAAAACTTTATAAAAAAAGACTGGCTGAAGTTTCCAAAAGACTGGAAAATGCGAAAAGGCATGTCCTCAATTTCAATTTTCAAAAACTTGCACCGATTATAATGGAGGAGAGCAATAATATGCATTTGGTAATGGGAGATAGCATTCCTCCCCTTGTTTATCTAAATTCCACTTCTAAAAAGATAATCAAAGAAATTGAAAATCTAAACAAGGAAAATGATTTTTATCTTGGAGCATATACCTTTGATGCAGGTCCAAATGCACATATTTACACAACTAAGAAATACGCAAAAATAATTTCCTCCCTTTTAAAAGATATCCCGGGAATAGAGGAAGTTTTAGAGTGTCATATAGGAAAAGGAGTTATGCCTTCAAAACATCATTTGATGTAAATTTCAGTGCATATTGTTTTTTTTCCATTAAGTATCTCTTCTATTCTTTTGGGCTTGGTTCCATTTACAATATAAGATGTTTTCTTTAGCCCAAATAATTCTTTTATTTTTCCCTGCATTCCCCCTGTTACATCAGGTGCATCGGATTTTTTTAGGTATCTTTCAATTTCCTTCATATTTTTTTTGGTTATTTTTTCAACCAGTTTTCCATCAGCCATTACTCCGTCAACATTTGTTGCAAGTATTATTTTTTTTGCGTTTTTTCCAAGATGTGCAATTATCTTATCTCCAGAGCAAACAGATCCCCCAAGTTTTGAATCCAAAACTACATCTCCGTGAAGAACAGGCACATATCCTTTTTTTACAAGCTCTTTTATTGTTGAAGCATCAAATTTGGATATCTTTCCATTATTTTGCCTGACTATAACAATTGGAGGCACAGTAATTGCAGGAACTCCGTTTTTTATGAGCCTGTCTACCACCAGATTTGAAAGATAAGTGCAGGATGAATGCGTGTCTGCAAAACCCAAAAACTGCTTTTTAGTTTTAACCCCGGAACTTATTCCATGGGCAATTACCGGTGCATGGCCAAAAGAACCTGCCCCATGAACTAAAATAAGCTCCATTTTCGGATTATAATTCTCTCCGAGCATTCTTGCAAGCGATTCAATATTTTTTTCATCTGCTTCCATATAGTCAAACTTTTTTGTAATAACACTTCCACCTAATTTTAGAATTTGCATATACCCATTATACCTTTATCATTTATTAATTTTTTGATACCTTAAATTAAAACCAATAAGATATAATTATTATCTTTTATAAGGCAACATATGTGATTTTATGGACGCATCGCACATTTATATCGTTATATCCATTCTTGTTTTGGCAGTAATTGCCATATCTCTTTTTTTCCTGAATAAAAATAAGGAGAATAAAAAACTTACTCCGTTTGCAGGCCTTGCATTTGCATTTGTAATCGCAGGAATTCTTTTTTCAGATGATCCGGGAATTGGTTATCTCTTGATTGGAATTGGAATAATTTTTGCAGTTATTGATATAATAAAAAAATAAATATCTTTTTAATCCGTTTGCAAAATTACTCATTCATGAAGATTTTTGCAGGAATTACAGGCGCCTCAGGTATACTTTATGGAAAGCGCCTTGTTGAAGTTTTAAAAGAATTAAAACATGAAGTTTTGGTTTGTGTAAGCAATGGGGCAAAAAAAGTTTCAGCAGAAGAGCATTCCCCTCTTGGTAATTATGATTATGAGGAAAATGATTTTTCCTGTCCTTATGCATCCGGCTCAAATTCTCCTGATGCAGTGATAATCTGTCCATGTTCTCTAAAAACTCTTGGTGAAATCGCAAATGGGGCAGGTTCAAATCTCATCTCCCGTGCAGCAGAAGTGGCGCTAAAAGAGAGAAAAAAACTCATTCTTGTTGTAAGGGAAACCCCCTATTCTTATATTACCATCAAGAATATGGAAAGAGTTATTCTTGCAGGAGGAGTAATACTTCCTGCCTCCCCCGGTTTTTATCACCAGCCTGAAAAAATTGAGGACTTAGTTGATTTTATCACCGGAAAAATTCTTGATCAGCTGGGCGTGGAAAATAACTTATATAAAAGATGGAAAAAATAAGCATATTATTTGAAAAATTATCTTTTCTTTTTGTAATAATCTTCTATTGCAGCCCTTAGGGCATCGGCAGCCAGATTTGAGCAGTGCATTTTTAATTTAGGAAGGCCGCCAAGTTCTTTTGCGACATCGTTTCTTGTTATTTTTTTTGCTTCTTCAATAGGTTTTCCTTTCGCAAGCTCGGTTATCATTGAGGATGTTGCAATAGCTGCAACACATCCCAAAGTTTTGAATTTTATATTTTTTATATACTCAATTTCTTTATTTTCTTTGTTTCTTTTCCCAACAGTTATATAAACCTTCATGACATCCCCGCAGATCCTGTTTCCAACTATCCCAGTTCCATCTGCGTTTTTTATTTCGCCCATATTTTTTGGAGTTGTGAAAAATTTCATTACTTTTTTGGTGTATTCATCCATTCCTATCACATTTCATGTTTAATTTTTTTACGAATTCATCAGGATCTATTCCATGCACCCTGCATCCCTGCTCAACTGTTTCTGCGCTTTTCATAGGGCATGTTGCACAATAAAGCTGCTCTTCCATGAAAACCTCTATTGCCTTTGGGCACTTTTCCAAAACCTGACTAAAAGTCATATCTTTTGTTATCTTAATTTTCTTTTTCATAAAGCGGATTCATCCTCCTTAATTTTTCTATTATTTTAGGAAGTATTTTTATAAGATATCCTGCCTGTTTTAAGGTATTGCCCCTTCCAAGGGAAATTCTTAAAGAGCCGTGGGCATCTTCTGGTGCCAATCCAATTGCGGTCAGAACATGGCTTGGCTCAAGGCTTTTTGAAGAGCACGCACTTCCAGTTGATGCATATATTCCCTTCTGGCTTAAAAGCATAACCAGCGCCTCTCCTTCCACGCCGCCAAAACAGAAATTTATGTTTCCGCATAATCTTTTTGTTTTGTGCCCGTTTAATTTTGCATATTTTATTTTTGATATTTTTTCAATCAGGTAATTTCTTATTTCTAATAATTCGTTTTGCTCTCTTTCCATTGTTTTTTTGCATAATTGAACTGCCTTTGAAAACCCGATAATTCCTGCAACATTTACTGTTCCGCTTCGCTTTCCAAATTCCTGCCCCCCTCCATTTAGTATTGGATTAATTTTTACTCCCTTTCTTATGTATAATAATCCAACCCCCTTTGGCCCATAAATTTTATGTGAGGAGGCAGAAAGCAAATCAATATTCATTTTTGAAACATCTATTTTTATTTTTCCAAATGTCTGCACAGCATCAGTATGAAAATAAACTCTTTTTTTTCTGCAAATCTTTCCTATTCCTTCAATCGGCTGTATAGTTCCAATCTCGTTATTTGCATGCATTATGCTTACAATTGCAGTATTTTTGGTTATCTCCTTTTCAAGTTTTTTCAGGTTTATTATTCCGTTTTTATCAACCGGAATATAACTTATCCTGATTCCCTCCATTTCCAGCCTTTTGCAGGTATCAAGTATTGCAGGATGCTCTATTACCGAAGTTATTATATGGTTTTTTTCTTTTGTTATAACTCCTTTTATTGCAAGATTGTCGCTTTCAGTTCCTCCAGAGGTAAATATTATCTCTTCATCGTTTGCATTTATGAAATCTGCAATCTGTTTTCTTGCTCCATCCAGAGCCTTTTTTGCCTCCAACCCTTTTTGATGGAGTGATGACGGGTTTCCATATTTTTGAATCATATATGGAATCATTTCTTTCACTGCCCTGCTATCTGCCTGCGTAGTTGCTGAATGGTCAAAATAAATTTTCATCTAATTGCCTCCCTTCTTATTGTTCTATATTTTTTACATTCCCTGCAGTATTTTCTTCTGTGCTTTCCAAAATTTTTAAGCATTGGAACAATTGTTTCCTTGTTTAATGAGTAAAGCCTTTGCTTTCCCATTATTTTTGATTGAACGATATTGCATTTTCTAAGAAGGGACAGTGCATGGGACAGTTTGCTTTGCTCTACTTTAAGTTTTTTTGAAAGTTCCAGCACAGAGTATTGTTTTTTTTCAAGTGTTAAAATTACTCTCATTCTCAGCGGGTTTGCAAGCGTCATAAAAAATCTATAACAGGAATTCATATGAAATATTCTTCACATAAATATTTAAATATATGCCCTCTCAATCTTTTTATTTCTTATTATCCATACCATCTTATGAATTCTTTTAGAACTTTTATAGAAAAACTGCAGTCTGAAAAGAAATTAATGGAATGCAGAACACCCGTATCTGTTGATCTTGAGGCCTCTTCTATCCTTAAAACTTCAGAGCCTTGCCCTGTGTTATTTCCAAAAATAAAAGAATCTGAGTTTAGAATAGCCGGAAACATCTTTTCAACAAAAGAGATGGTTGCCAAATATCTTGGATGCAAAAAAGAAGAATTAACCTTGAAATTAATAAATGCAATTGAAAACCCGAAAAAGCCGGAGTTAGTTAAAACCGGCCCTGTTTTTGAAAATACATTATCCAACCCAGACCTTTCAAAGATCCCTGTTCCGGTTTATCTTGAAAAAGACGGGGGGCCTTATTTTACCTCTGCAATAGTTATCGCAAATGATCCTGAATATGGAAGAAACCTTTCTTTTCACAGGATGATGGTGATTGAAAAAAACAAGGTGGTTGCCCGCATCCTAAACCGGCACCTTAATTCTTTTATAGAAAGGGCAGACAAAAGAGGGGAGGAATTGGATATTGCAGTAATTATAGGCTCTCCAATAAATGTTTTATTATCCGGAGCAATTTCTCTTGATCTAGGTTTTGATGAACTTGCAATTGCAAATTCGCTCATGCCGCTAAAAACAGTAAAATTATCCAATGGAATTGAGGTTTCAAATGATGTTGAATTTGCCTTGCAGGGAAAAGTAAAAAAAGAAATAACTGATGAGGGCCCATTTTTGGATCTAACTGAAACCTATGATATTGTCCGAAAGCAGCGGGTTTTTGAAATTACAAAAATCCATTATAGGAATAATCCAATATTTCATGCCCTTCTTCCAGGAGGCCTTGAACACAAAATTTTAATGGGAATGCCAAAAGAACCAACGATATTTAAGGAGGTAAATAAAATCTGCGAATGCACAGGAGTAAACATAACTCCCGGGGGGTGCTCATGGCTTCATGCAGCAGTTTCAATCAAAAAGGAAAAAGATTCAGACGCCCGTGATGCAATCGAGGCATCTTTTAAAGGCCACAAATCCCTAAAACATGTAGTAATCGTTGATTCGGATATAGATATCACAAATCCGGCCGAAGTTGAATGGGCAATTGCAACCCGTTTTCAGGCATCAAAGAATATTGTAATAAAGGAAAATGAAAAAGGCTCATCGCTTGATCCTTCTGCAGATCCAAATACATATATAACTTCAAAAATGGGGCTTGACTGCACAGTTCCTTTTGACAGAAAACAAGAGTTTGCGAAAACATTTTATCCAAAAGCTGATTTGAAAAAATATTTCTAATCCTTTTTTAAATTCTTTCCTGCCAAGTCAAGAATAGGCATAGCTAGACCAAAAGGTGAAATCTATGGGTGGATTACTTCCATGTCGAGAAAAAAACATTGCTCTTAGAAGAGCAGGATTTAGTAGGATTAGTGACTAGCGTAGGCCTCGATTTTTTTATAGAGGAATTAATAAAACGAATTGAAACTGGTTTTTTGGAATTTGCCAAAGGGAATATAACAGTTCCGGCAAGGCATGAGTTCTTTTTCAAAAAAGGAACAGTTGAATCCATGCCATGCGCAGATGACAGGTTTTTTGCAGTAAAGCTGATAAATACCCATCCGCTTAATTCCAGGAATTTCAATTTGCCTACAATAATTGGCTGCGGAGCCCTGATAGACGGGCAAAATGGTTTTCCGGTTCTTTTGACTGAATCTACACTTTTAACAGCCCTAAGAACCGCAGCAGCTTCAGCAGTTGCAACAAAACACCTTTATTACAAGAACTGTGAAAGTTTTGGAATAATTGGCGCAGGAGCGCAGTCAATTCCACAAACACATGCAATCTCAAAAGTGTGCGGTTTTTCAAAGGTGTATATTTCTGATTTAAACCCGTTGGCGTGCGCCCAGTATAAAAAGAGCGCCCAAAAGCTGGGTTTTGATGCAGAGATTTTGGATTCAAAATCTCTTTGTGAAAAATCAGACCTGATTGTCAGTGCAACCTGTAAGGCGCGGGATGGAAAGCCGATAATTTTGGATAATTGGATTTGTTCTGGAAAGCATATCAATGCAGTTGGAGGGGATTCTCCGGGAAAATTTGAGCTTGATAAAAATTTGTTGCTGCGCTCAAAAGTAGTAGTTGATTTTTATCCACAAGCCTTAATTGAGGGAGAATCCCAGCAGCTTTCAAAAGAACAGACATACGGGCATTTAGGGGAGATTATTTCCGGTGCAAAAAAAGGCAGAAAAGATCAAAAAGAAATTACTATTTTTGATTCAACCGGCTTTGCAATGGAGGATCTTGCAACATATATGCTTGTTTATGAATTATCCAGAAAACTTGGAACAGGAAAAGAAATAGATATCGTTGGAAACCCAAAAAATAATTTTGATCTCTACGAATCATATTTTCTTTCCTAATTTTTTTCTTTTAGTTATATTTAAATACTTTTTTATTCATAATTTATAACTGTGATTCCAATATATCGAGACCCCCCTAATATGAGACGCCTTAAAAATATGAGAAAAAGGGTAAATAAAATATTTAACTATTTAAATGTGCCAGTAAATGCTTTCGCTGCAAAAAAAACAATTCTTTCCTGGCATGCCCTAATGATTAAATGCGCGTTTTCTAACAAGCCCAAATTTCGAAAATTTGCATACGCTGAACTTGAAAAATTATCTGAAAAAGGGTGGGCTAACTCAACTAAAAAATTCGTGGATATACTTCGATCCAAAGAAGTGGAGGAGTCAAAAAGATTAATCTTAACAATAGAATGCCCGTTATTTTTATACAGGGTCTATTCTTCTCTTGCCGAGGCAAACGAGGATATCGCTGAACTTTTTTTCAGGGTTTTTTTGGACAAATCAATACTATTTGCAAAAGATCTTGACGATAGTTCTGATCCAAAAGCAATTTCAGGGGTTTTATCAGTGCTTTTAAGATTTTATGTTTTTTTACCTCCATCTCATTTAAACACCTCAAACATGCTTGCAAATAATATAAAAAGAATAGTTTCTTTTGATTCCTCTTTTGAATTTGTTGAAAATTTGATTAAAGAATATATCAGGGATTTTAGCGAAAGAAAGAATTTGGGCGAATTTTTTGATTCAGATTTGCAAATCCCTTCAATTGATCTAATACTTGAATGCCTAGAAGAAAACAAAATAAAAAATAGAATATCCCTTGTTTTTGATTTGCTTGAATTAGGCCAATCATTGCATGATCTAGAGCAGTTCGATTATTCAGATAGAATTTTCTTTTTACTTACGAGTATGGGCTATTATCCTAAAACAATTAAAGCATAAACTAGAAAATCCCTTTTTTTAATCTTTTTTCCAATTCTTTTTTTGGATTTTTATTTTCTAATTTTTCTAAATTTTTTGCAACCATTAAATAAGCTTTTCTAAAAGGAATTCCTTTTTTTGCCAGTCTATAAGCTTCATCTGCTGCAAACAGTTCTTTTGTGCAGGATTCAATGCATTTTTTTTCATTAATTTCTATCTCCTCTATTAAAATTTTCATTACTTTGATGGTGTCAAATACCAGTTCCAATCCTTTAATTATTGGTTCTTTTATTACCTGAGTTTCTTTCAAATATCCAGAATTTAATCCATTAATTGTATTTTTAATCAAAAATTCATAAGATAGTACTACATTTGAGTTTCCCTTAATTAACTCTGCCAAATCCGGATTTTTCTTTTGGGGCATTATGCTTGAGCCAGTACTTACTTTTTCTGATAATTTAAAATATCCAAATTCACTTGTAGAAAATATTATGATGTCCTGGCTCATTTTAGACAAGCTAATCATAATTTGTGATAATGAATTCAAAATATTTGATTCAATTTTTCCCTTGCTGTTCTGGCAGTATAAAACATTATTCTGGGTTTTTTTAAATCCTAAAAGTTTAGTTGTATAATCTCGATCCAGTTTTTCAGATACTCCATAAGATGCCCCAGAACCTAATGGATTTTGATTATTCAATTCGATTGCATTTTCTAAAATTATTAAATCATCTTTCAAGGACTCTTCAAATGCTTCAGCCCATAATCCAACCGAAGACAGCATTGCCTTTTGCATGTGGGTGTAGCCTGGCATTGGAATTTTTTTGTATTTTTTTTCAAATACTGCAATTACCCTAATTAATCCTTTTAATTCCTGTTTGATTTCCCCTAATTTATCCTTCTGGAATAATCTCATATCCACTAGAATTTGATCATTTCTTGATCTATAGGTGTGTATTTTTTCTCCAATATCTCCAAGTTTTTCTGTTAAATGGTTTTCTATTTTTGTATGAACATCCTCATCTTCAGGTTTAATTATAAATTCTCCTTTCTTATCCAGCTTGATTATATTGTTTAATTCTTTTATTAATTTTTCAAGCTCTTTTTGATTTAGGATCCCTACTTTTTTTAGCATCTTTGCATGAGCAATTGAACCAATGCAATCATATTTTACCAATTTTTGGTCTGCCCAGTTATCTGATGAGAGATATTTTTCAACCTCTTTTTCTACATCAGATCCTGTATTCCAAAGCTTCATTTATTTCACCTTTTTGTATTTATCCATAATTGCCTTATGCGCCATCAGTCTGATTGCATTTATTTTTATAAACCCTGCAGAATCTATCTGGTTAAATCCCCCTTCTATATCCATACTCGATAGTTCCTTGTCATATAATGAGCTCGGGGATGATCTTGCAAGTATTATTATATTTCCCTTGCATAATGCCAATTTTACAACTCCATCAATTGCTTCCTGGCTCTTTTTTATTGCAGCCATTAAAAAATCCATTTCCGGACTAAACCAAAATCCATTGTAAACTATTTCTGAAAATTTTGGGCTAAGCATATCCCGCAATCTCATAACCTCTCTGTCCATTGCAATTGATTCAATATCCCTGTGGGCCGCATAAAGGATAGCTGATGCCGGAGCCTCATAAACGCCTCTTGATTTTATTCCAATAAATCTATTTTCAACCATATCTGATCTTCCAATTCCATTTTCTCCGCCTATTTTATTTAAATATTGGAATAATTCCAGCGGATTTTCTTTAATTGTTCCATCATCCAGATTTTTTATTTTAATTGGGATTCCATCCTTAAAAATAATCTCAATTTTTGTTTCCTTATCCGGTGAATCCATAATTGATTTTGTTTTTGAAAAAATATCCTCTGTCGGAGTGTATTCCGGATCTTCCAAAATTCCTGCCTCATGGCTGATATGGGCCAGATTATCATCTTCACTGTAAGGTTTTTGGTGGGTCTGGGTTATTGGAATTTTCTTTTCTTTTGCATAATTAATTAAATCTGTTCTTCCTTTGAACTGCTCTAAAAATTCCTTTGTTTTCCAAGGGGAAATTACCTTTATTTTTGGATTTAGGGCATAATAGCTTAATTCAAATCTTACCTGGTCATTTCCTTTTCCTGTTGCTCCGTGTGCAACATAATCTGCATTTTCCAGTTTTGCAATTTCTATTTGTTTTTTTGCAATTAAAGGCCTTGCAAGTGATGTTCCCAAAAGATACTTATGCTCGTATATTGCATTTGCAGATATTGCAGGAAATATAAATTCTTTTACAAACTCCTCTTTCAAATCCTTTATATAAACTTTGGACGCTCCGGTTTCCAATGCCTTTTTTTCAGCCTTTTTAAAATCTTCTCTCTGCCCTACATCTGCAATATATGCTATTACCTCATATCCTTGTTCTGTGAGCCATTTTAAGATACACGAAGTGTCCAATCCTCCGGAATAAGCCAATACAACTTTTTTTTTATTCATAAATTAATTCACCTTGCCAGTTCTATTGTTGTTTTTTAGATATTTAAATATTATGCATTAACTGTTACATTTTGAACTTAAATGTTTCATTTGATACAATCATTCTATTTTTATAAAAATAAGATTAATACTGCCGCAATCCTTTTTTTCGTGTGATATGCTTGGAATAAAGAACAGCCATAACTATAATTAGCGTTATCACGCTAAGCATGTAATCTCCAATTCCTATCAATATTCCTATGGCCGATGTTGTCCATATCGCAGCAGCAGTAGTAAGTCCGCCTATTCTTGCATTTGATTTCCAAATAACTCCTGCACCTATAAAACCAATACCTGTTACTATCTGTGAAATGATCCTGCTTGGATCATAACTGGTTGTTCCAAAAATACTCGGATCTATTGAAATAATTGCAAATATTGTTGAACCAAGGCAGATTAGAATAAAAGTTCTTGTTCCGGCAGGATAGCTTCTCCTGGTATATCCTATTAATAATCCGGCAAACAAAGAAAAAAATATTCTTATTATTTCATCATAAAAACTAATTTCAAGCATGATAATTCCTCTAATGATTTTTTCAATATTATTTTACTATTTGTTTCGATATCTTTTTAATGTTTTTTGAAATTAATTTTTTTATTCATAATTCAAATAGTATTATAAATTAAAATATCCAAAATATATCTCATGTTTGAATTCACAGATGTTTGCGAACTCAAAAAAATAAAAGCAGGATTTGAATTTCATAATAATCTGAAAAATCTGCTTTCCATATACCCAGATCCAGGCTTTTATGAGGCTGAGATAATCTCAAAAGGCAAACTTGATAATTTATATTCTATTTATGAGCTTTCACAAAAATTTGAAAAAAGCGAAAAAAAGGAGCTTAAAAATTTAGGAGAAGAGATTCATGTTCTCTTGGCAAACAGCCTTTTTAAGAGAAATATCCATCCAGAAAGAAAATCAGACCAAGATGGTTCTGGATTTAAACGATCCAGTCCGTTTTTAGAAGGTTCTCAAGCTAATTCTCGCATCAGGCTATTAGATGAGATTAGAGCCTTAGGTATTGGCAGTAACCAGTTAGTAACTGCGTTTTTTGACCAAACGCTAAAAAAATATATAAAAACAGAGGAAGGAAAAAAAGAGCTTGAAAAGCTTGCAAAAGACAAGGAATTATTTAAGGTGTTTGTCCAGGCCCTTAAACTAAAGGGTGCAATAGAATTAATGGTTGATTTTTTAAAAACCAAAGAAGGAATTGAATCTTATATTGAAATTGGAAAAACAACAGCTGGCCTTGAAGTTTTTATAAGGCTTGGTCAAATTCCGGAAGGAAGGGCTGTTGCAATCGGCCTTCTAAAAAGTCCTGTTTACGGCTGGCCTGCAATATACAAAATTTTAAGAGGGCTTGGAAGCTGTGTAAAAACTATTGAAAATGTTGAGGAAAATTTTCCATCATATGATCTAAAACCTGTTTTGAGTTCAAAAGATCCCACAAAAGAGATCTTGCCACTGCTTTTGGATCCAAAAACCTTAGGTCCTATCTTTGTTTCCTTTTCCAAATCAGATGAAAATTCAAAATTATGCTCAAGGCTTCTTGAAAATAAGGAAATTAGAAAGATATTTTTTGACTATATCACAGCAAACGGACTAAATTCCCATGAAATCTTTACCAGGCTTTTAAAATCAAAAGAGAGAAGAAAAAGGATGTCTGAAATTTTTATGAGCAAAGGAGGGACAAAGCTTTTATCAGAGCTTGCAGGAAATATTGAAGGGCGCATTCTTATGACAAAGCTTGCAGTATCTGATCATGGAAGATCAATTGGAATAAATGTTTTGCTTTATCATCCTTTGACAATAGTTAAGGTAGGGTTTGCTTATTTTAGAGAGCCTGTAAATTAATCCCTTTAAAATATCCAATTGCTGTTTTTTTCAATTCTTTGAATTTTGCTGTAATTATGCATCAGTTTTTAATAATATATCTGTTAATCCAGTTACAAATTCTGAATCTTTAGAAGTTGCTTTACTTTTCGCCATTTCTTTGGTATCCTCATACTTACATTCATTGGCAATTTTATTTAACGCTTCTTCATTTCCAGAAAGCTTTTCAACAGCCGCTGCCCTGACTTCTGAATGTTTAGACTCTATAGCAACATATGTCAAATCGCCTATGAATTCATTAGGAATCATTTCAACAGCCAGCATTGCAGAATCTTTATAATTAGAGCGCACAGCAATAATGCATAAATGTCTGTTATTAAATTCAGCTATTATCTTAGTAGCATCCATTCTGGTATCTGCATATTTGCTTTTTTCAGCAATATCAAGCATTCTGGTTATATTTTCGCTTTGCCCACCCTTTAAGTTCTCGCTAATCTTTTCAACAGCTATTTTTCTGGCAGTTGCATCTTCAGAATATTTTGCAACATATAGTAATGATATATCATTAGTTAATTCATTAACCATAGATGCGAGTTTTGCAATAATTTTCCCAGCAATTAATTCAGTTATTTCATTTTGATAGAGAAGATTTAATAGTTCAGGATTAGTTAATTGATCAACCATAGTTTTGAGCTTTTCAACAACCAGCATCTTATGTTCTTGTGAGTGTTTGCTAACCCTTAATAAGGCCGGTTCATCATTGAGCATTTCAATAGCCTTTCGTGTCACATCCAGTCGTGAAGGGCCTATGGCAACATATTCTATTGCGTTTGTATCACCAGAAAGAACTTTGAAAATTTGTATCATTGCCTGGATCGGTATACGTGCATCTCTATTTCTAGCGATCCTTTCCAATACTTCTTTATCTCTAGAAAGCTTTTCAACAACTAGTAATGCAATGTCCTGATTTACAGGTACAGTTGTAATAATATCTTCTAATGCTGGCACATTTTCTGAAAAAAATTCAACAATTTTATTTCGGATCTGAATGAATTTACATTTGTTGGCAAGTTTACATAAGATTTTTTCAGATTCGGAAAGTACATCATTCTTTTTCTTTTCGTTGTTTGCTAATATAAAAAGCCTTTCAATAGCCATTTTCGTAGTTTTTGAGTCTGTAAAATGCGCCATAATAATATATTCCAATGATTCTGGACTGGTTAGTTTATCAGTCATTTCTATTAATCTATGGATACTTTCTATTTTGATTGGATCACCCTCCGTTTTCCAAGGTTGTTTCAAGATATCTCTGAGTGCGTTTTCATTTCCGGAAAGTTTTTCAACAGCCCTTTTTCCTATTTCCAAATCCTTAGAATTCAAAGCAACACATATTAGTGCGTTAACATTAGTTAAGTTATTAATCATAGATTCCAATTGTTTAACAACACCTTCTTTAACATCATTATAATAAGATTTATTAAAAACATAAAGAAGCGCGTCAACATTTGTTCCAAGATTTTTTAGACCGGCCATTCTTTCATCTTGTTTTAGACTTTCTAACATTTGTGCTAGTCGTTTAGGGTTTGTAGAAGCAGATATCTCAGTTTTTGTCATGTCTGCAGTGGCGTTCTTAGTTATTATCGGTTGCTTTTGTTTATAATCAGTCATTTTTTAACACCAATGATATTTATCTGCAAAAATGTTTTTAAAGCTATCCTTTTATGTTTCTAAGTTCACAATATTTATGATTTTTTTTGCATTTTATTTCCATCTTAAATAATCTTTTTTTTTAAATTTATCCTTTAGCTATTATCTCATACTCTTTTCCTTTTTCAACAATCAAGACATTATCATGAATTTTCTCAAACTCTTTTGGGACAGTCGTATGCACAGGTATCAGGATTTTTGGGTTAATCTCTTTTATCGTTTCTTCGATATCTTTTCTGCACGCATGGCCTGAGCAGTGAGTCTTTAAAAGAGGGTTAAACTTGAAATGCTTCAGCCAGTTTTCCAAAACCCTTCGTTCCTCCTTATTTTCCTCTCCTTCAAGAAAATGCTCTGAAGAAGAATAGATAAAATCCGCATTTTTGGGTTGGATATACACCAATTCCATTAATTTATTGAATCCTGAATGAATGACATATTTTTCAGGATCTTTATTTATCTCATTATGGGTAATCATTTTATCAAAAAAGCATTTGTCCCACTGATCCTTATAATCCTTTTTGCAAAAAGTTCTGCTTTTTGCAATCCTGTAATAAACCTGTATATTTTTATCCGTATGAACATCCGGAAGATCTGCGATTTTTTCTCCCAATTCATTTATAATATATGCCAATTTGGTATCAATAACCAATATTCTATTATTTTTTACAGCTGCTTTGTAGAAACTTATGAATCTGTCCACATTGGTCATTGCAAAATAAACAAAAACAGGTCCTTTCGAGTTCTTTATTATTTCTGTTGCCCTTTCTTCAACTTCCCCTTCAGTATAGTTTTTTTCCTCTTCTTTTTCCATTCTTGTTCCTTCGCAAAGCATTGCATAGGGTTTGCAGTCCTTTGCTTTTTTTATAAATTCTTTGGTAAACTCTGATTTTGGGCCATGCAACCTGAAATCCCCTGTATATATTATAGGTCCAATTGAGGTATGGATAATAAAACCATAAGCTCCCGGAACAGAATGTTCTACATGGATCGGCTCTATGATTAAATGTTTTATTTTTATCTTATCTCCTGATTTGAAGGTTTGGAAAGTATTATGTTTTCCAAATGTTTTAAATCCAGGATATAGTTTGGCATAAATATCCATTACCTTTTTTGTTCCATGTCCAAGATAAATTGGAATTTTTCCATCTAAAAATTTTAAATGTCCTGTATGGTCTGAATGCGAATGGGATATAAAAACTGCATCTATATCAGGTTTTTCATATTCTAAATCTGAAAATTCCAATTTTTTACTATTGTATAATTTTTTTATTTTTGGAACCAGTCCAAATTCAAAATAAACCTCAAGTCCGTTTGCATCCCTTGGTTTTAGCCACTCGTAGAAAAATTCTTCCCCAAAATTGAATGATTCTCCAAAATCCAGATATATCCTTGCATTTTTATCTTCTAAAAGTATTTTATTTCCCCCAATTTCATTTACCCCTCCGTAAATGGTTATTGAGGCCATACCAATCACTTAAAAGACATAATAAAATTTAGTTTTTCTCCCCCTTCTCCGCTTATCCTGTTATCAGAATTCTCAAAAACATGGGCGCAGATTGAAAGAAAGTTTTGATCGCATCTTCGTATATCCTTATTATTCTTAAATTGCTCTGGAACCTGAATCTCCACATAATCAAATTTTGTATTTTTTGTTTCCTTTTTTATCTCAACCAGTTTATTATAGATCTTTTTTATGTATTTTGGTGAATCCGGAATTTCTCCGTTTTCAAGTTTTGAATATAGCCACATATCAGATTTATCTGTTTCAGACCACTCTTCTTTTGACAAACTAAATTCTATTTTCATTTAATCCCTCCTTTTATTTTCTTTAAAGAAAAGTACAATTGTTCTTTTTCTTATAATCTATATATACTAGTGGATGATTGTTTTTATATAACAGGCGGTTTGGCAATAATGCGGTAATTTCTTCATTTTTCCTTTCAAGATTATCCATAACTACCAGTTATTTTCAATTTCTTTTAACTTTTTTTTGCAGTTTGGGCAAAATATGTCTATTCCGGAACCCAAGGAGGTTTCCAAAACCCTGATTCCAAAGAATTTACTGAATTTGCAGTTTTTACACTTCTTTGGAAATACTTTTATAATCTCTTTTTTATCTTCTTTGCTTAAAACCATGTTCATGTATTTTGGCCTGTTTTGTTTTATTTTTCCTTCAAGTGATTCTATATTTTCGTATAATATGATTTCTCCATACTCAGTTATTGCCTCTCCTTTCACTTTCCAATCTTCCATTCAGACCACCTTTAATAAATCTTCAAATTTTTCAATTTCATAATCTGCCTTAAAATCTGATGACCTGTCCCATAATCCGTATTTTGCAAGACAGGTTTTCATTCCTAAAGCATTAGCCCCCTTAATATCTCTTCCGGGGTTATCTCCAACAAATAAGACTTCATTTGGCTCTAATTTTAATTCTTCCAATGCTTTTTTGAATGGAAAATTAGATGGTTTATGCTCATTAGTATCATCAAAGGTTACAATCACATCAAATAAATCATCTAAACCTGATAAGACTAATCTCATCCATGCCTTATTTCTTGGAGCATCACTTACAACTCCTAGCTTATAATTTTCTTTTAATTTTCTTAAAGTTTCAATTACTTCCGGGTATGGTTTTAGGATTTCAAATTTTCTTTTTAAATATGCAACAATTGCTGCCTGCTGTATTCTTTCTGCCTTATTTATTTCTAAATTATACTGTTTTATTACCTGATAGAATGTCTTATTATATTCCACTCCATATAAATCATAGGTTTCGAATATTTTTTTGTAAATATTTTCTTCTGTATCATTTAGGCCGTATTTTCTCATTTCCTTTGCTGCTGTCTTTGCTGTTTCTCTTTTAAAGGTTAGAAAGTCTAAAAGAGTATTATCCAAATCAAAAAGAATTGCCTTAAATTTCATTTTTTTCACTTATTTTTTTTATTTGTACTGACATATTCATTAATGAATTCTTCGATTGCCTGTACTCTTTCGTCTTTTTCCTGTTTTACTATTTGTTTCTTTTCTGTCTTATATTTTTTCTTATCTTCAAGATATACTGCATATCCTTTTGGGTCAAGCTCTTTTAGCATTTGAAGATATTCTTTTTCATATTCACTTTTTAAGGAGTGCAATCTCATTGAATGTGCAAATCCTGTTATTTTTTCCTCATTTACTATTAGTTTTTCCAAAGTTAATAAATCCATCAAGTATTCCGCATTTTTTTTATTTGCTTTTTTTAACTTTTCTTTAAGAAATTCACTTCTTGGTTGGTATTCTTTCATTATGTTCACCTTTTGTATAGCTTTTAATTATACAATACTATTTATAAACTTAACATTTCTTATACTATTTATGGTTACTCTAATCTCAACTTTCTATTCGTTTGAGCCATTCTTACCTGCAATGCATAAATACTCAGCAAATAAGGTAATTCTAATGATAGATAAAGAGCCAAAAGAAATAGTTACAAAAGCAATAGAAAAGGTAAAAGATACCTTTGGAACTGTTGCAAAAATAGAAATAGTAAAAGTTAATGGAACAGATTTATATGAAATAGCAAAAACAACAGTAGATTTACTTGAAAAAGAGAAAGAAGTAATAGTTAATGTTTCAGGGGGATGGAAATTACTAGCTCAGGGCGTATTATACGGATGTTATGCCCGAGCTGATTTAGTTTCTAAAATAGTGTGTAATAAAATTGAGGATAATTCCATTGTAGAACTTCCCAAATTAACCTATAATTTAAGTGAGCCTAAAAGAATATTACTTGAAGAAATCTCCAATAGAAATGGTCGAAGTATTTCAGATATTGCAGATAAACTTTCCAAAACCCGTGGAATGCTATATCAACATTTAAAGGAATTAAAAGATAGTGGATATGTAGATGAGAAATTTGAGATAACTGATGCTGGGAGGATGGCGTTACTATGAGTTTATCTCGTATTTTCAAAGATGTATCATCATGTTTATATAAAAATATAGTAAAACATACTAACATAATAGTACAAAAACATACTAAAACATGCTATTATGTTAGTACAAAAGTATGCTATGATATGTTATTATAATGTAAGATCTTTATTTTAGGTCGGAGTACACCTCCCTGGTTTCCTTTATAAATATAATATCACTTATTCTATTGAGAAAGTGATAAAAAGCTTGTTGAAGAGGCATTATTATGAAAAAAGATCGCAACGATCCAAAACCCTTTGTTAAATGGGCAGGTGGAAAAAGACAATTAATAGATACCCTGTTTAACAATATTCCAGAGTCTTTTAACAATTATCATGAATCCTTTTTGGGTGGCGGAGCATTATATTTTAAACTATGGTCTGAAGGTCTTATAAAAAAAGCATTTCTTAATGATTTTAATCACGATTTGATTAATGTTTATCAAATAATCAAAAGCAGGCCTAAAGAACTTATAGAGGAATTAAAATCTGGAAAATACAAAAATGAAAAAGATACTTTTTATAATATAAGAAAAAGTAAACCTCATGACTTGGTGGAAACAGCAGCAATTTTTATATATCTTAATAAAACCGCTTTTAATGGACTTTACAGGGTAAATTCTAAAGGAGAATTTAATGTTCCTTTTGGAAAATATTCCAACCCAAAAATATGTGATGAGGAAAATATAATGATCGTTTCAGAATCTCTTAAAAGAGCTGCATTATCTTATGGCGACTTTTCACAAGTATTAAAAAATGTTAAAAAAGGGGATTTTGTATATCTTGATCCTCCCTATCATCCAATATCAAAAACCTCAAATTTTACTAATTATACTAAATTAGAGTTTAAAGAGGAAGACCAAATAAGGCTTAACGATACCTATAATAGATTAGATAACTCGGGTGCATTTGTTATGCTTAGCAATAGTACAGCGCCGTTTATTGTAGATCTTTATTCTAATTATAATACTCTAAGAGTTGATGCCAGAAGGGCCATAAATTGCAAAGCAGATAAAAGAGGTCTGGTATCTGAACTAGTAGCTTTAAATTATGAGGTAGAATCCCATGCGCCATTTAGAAATTTATAATAAAAAAGATCTCAATAATGAAGAAAAAGTGTTCGATTTTTTAATAAATACTTTAATTCCTTCTGTTACCTCTTGGGATTATTTTGTTAATTGGGATAAAGTAAATAAGAATTTAAATGGAATAAAAGTTGAATTAAATCTTCTAAATTCTCTTTTGGATTCCCAAAATTTGGAAAATGATTTTATTTCTCTTGTAAAAAAATACCCAAATATAATAAAAGCTATTCCAGTTTTGCTTGCAGTAAGAGAAAAGAATTTAAAAATTCTTAAAGATTATCAAGAGAAAGATTTAGCCTATTTAAGTTTTGACTTTAATAAAACCGCTGTAAGTGATTCTGAAGCCAAAAACTATTTCATTTTTCTTAAAGAAACTCAATTAACTGAACTTTTCAAAAATAAAAAAATTAAAAATTTTGTTGATTATGTTTTTGGTGTGGAAGTTGGGCTTGATTCCAATGGAAGAAAAAACAGAGGAGGAAAATTAATGGAAAAGATAACCGAGGTATTTGTTAAGGATGCTATTTCCAATAATTTTGAATATTTAGCCCAAGCAACACCTAAAAAAATAAAATTAAAATGGGGTTTTGAAGTGAAGTTTGAGAAATCCCAAAGAAGTTTTGATTTTGCTATTTTTAATGTTGAAAATAAGAAATTATATCTTATTGAATCTAATTTTTACAATGGCGGTGGCTCAAAACTTAAATCAGTTTGTGGAGAATTCAAAACTTTGTTTAATGAATTAGGTAAACAGGGAATAGAGTTAATATGGATAACCGATGGAAAAGGCTGGCTTACTGCAAGAAATCCTTTAAGAGAAACCTTTGATAATAATCATTTTGTATTTAATTTAGAGCTTTTAAAATTAGGTGCATTAAAAGAGGTAATTACAGGAGTGTAATCTGTGAAAATTAAGCCTGAAAATTTTGAATTAGAAAATACTAGTGTTTGGTCTTTTCCTGATAGGGGGGACTGGGCAACACATAAAGGAGATTATAGGGGCAATTTTTCACCATACATTCCAAGAAATGTAATTCTAAGATATTCAAAAGAAAATGATTTAATTTTAGATCCAATGTGTGGAAGTGGCACAACTCTTGTTGAGGCAAAACTTTTGAATAGGAATGGTATTGGTTTTGATATAAATTCAAATGCAATTGAGTTTACTAAAAGTAGATTAAAATTTGACTATCACACCAGGACAAAACAAAGTATATTTTTAGGAGATGCTAGAAAATTGAATTTAAAGAATGAATCTATCGATCTTATTGTTTGCCATCCGCCCTATTTGGATATTATAAAGTATAATCCTGAAAATGAAAAAGATATTTCAAATATTCATAATCTTGATCAGTTTTTGGGTGAAATTAATTTAATTTCAAAGGAATTCTATAGAGTCTTAAAACCAAATAAATACTGCGCTATTCTTATTGGAGATACAAGAAGAAAAGGAATGTATATTCCACTTTCTTCTAAGGTTATGGATGTTTTTTTAAGGGCTGGATTTAAGTTAAAAGAGGATATCGTTAAAATTCAATGGAACTGCAAAACAACTCCTTACTGGAAGAGTTTATCTAGTAAATATAATTTTTTACTAATAATGCATGAGCATTTGTTTATCTTTAAGAAAAGTTAATTGTTTTTCTGTTTAATCACTCAGTTTTTTTAACCATTTTATGAGTTTATCTAATTTTTCTGAATTTTTTCTATATTCTGAGATATACTTCATTATTTCATACATTGAGGTAATTATGATATTTTTTCCACTACGAAATTTTTTTATGTCTATTGCAGTCATTATATTATTTAACATAGTTTTAATCTCGTCATTTTCGTTTAATCTAATTGCTAATTCGTTTAATTCATATAATTCACCAATATTTTTTGAGTTTATACTCTCTTTAATGCTTTGTTTAACTATAGAATCATCCATAAAATCTTTTTTTGAGTTATCATTAAGTTCATTTCCCCAAATATACTGATATCTTTTACAAAATAATTCCCAAAATTTTGCACTATTTTTAATCGAATTTATACTCATTCTTTTCTTCATAATTTCTTTTAAAACTTCGACATCTGCATCATTAAATTTTATCTGTTTTGTATGAGCGCCAATACGTAATGGAACTAATCCATCATATTTAATAAATTCAAATGGGTCATTTGATTTTTTAACTTCTAATATAAAATAATCATCTTTATCAATTGAATATTTTTCATGAGATTCTATGTTACTATCTAACTTTTCTAATTTATTTTTTTTGTATTTTTCAATTGACGCCCATTTTCGTTCCTTTATCCATTCGTTAGTTTTATTTTTATCACCACTTTTTATTATGAAATATCCACCGAGACTGTTGTAAAAAGATATAATCCCTTTAAAAAAATCTTCATTATCTGGTAGTCCATTTTCACATTCTTTAAGCTCATAAAATTGATTTTCTTCTTCCCCTTTTATACCTCCTTCATTTATTTTTGTTTTTATTTCTTCTAAACTAGGTTTAATATCTATTAAATTTATCATATATACACTTATTTAGATAAAGTTTTAGAATTTTTTGATTTTTATTTTCTTTTGATGTTCCTCTAAATCTTCTTTCTAAAAGAAAACTCCTCAAACAATCCCTTACTATCATTTAGCCTAAGACTAGCCCCAGTATAAAATTAAACAGAAAATAAAATCCTATCCTTTGCAAACCCGAACAAAGTTTTCCAAAACCTTTTTTCCTATTTCAAAAGAAACCTCTGGATGAAATTGAACACCATAAATATCCTTTTCCTTATGCTTCATTGCCTCATTATTACAGCTTTTTGATTTTGCAAGTAAAATAAAATCCAAAGGTAAATCAATATACTCGCTATGCTCTTCTCTAAAAAGGGATTTATCTAAAATCCCTTCAAATATTTGATCCTTTTCTATAATTTCAATTGTTTCCATTTTATTAATATTATTTCCTAAATAAACCTTAGCCCCATACAACAAACCAATCAGTTGATGGCCAAGACAAATTCCTAGGATTGGAATTTTAACTTTTTTAACAAATTGGAAAAGCTCCAAATACTTCCCCAAATCACTCTTGGTTAAAAGGGTTGGCGCGCCAGAAATAATAATTCCAGAAAAAGAACTAAAATCAAACCCTTTGATCTCATCTAACCCAATAACCCTGCTTAAACAATTAAAACTTTTTAAATGATTTTTAATATCCTCAAGATGATTTGTTCCGCAGTTAATAATTAATATCATATATAAAAATTGTATTAATATAATAAAAAACTTTCTTTAAATCCCCCTAATAAACTCCCCAAACAACTCCCTGCTATCATTTGGCCCAGGACAGCTTTCAGGATGAAACTGAACAGAAAATATAGGTTTAGAAATATGCCTCATCCCTTCATTACTATTATCCAATAGATTATAATGAGTAACTTCAAAACAAGAAGGAACCTTGGAAACAGCAAACCCGTGATTTTGCGTAGTGATTAGAACCTTTTTCCTAAAACAATCATAAACAGGATGATTACTTCCCCTATGCCCAAACTTCAATTTATAAGTAGAACCTCCAAATGCATGGGCAATACACTGATGTCCAAGACAAATTCCAAACATAGGCAAATCACAAAGTTCTCTAATAACCTTATGGACATTTTTCAAAAGAGCAGGATCCCCCGGGCCATTTGAAATTACAACTCCGGAAGGATTAAACTTTCTAATCTCCTCGCTTGTAAAATTATATGGAACAGAAATAACTTCAATTCCTCTTTTATTCAATTCACGGATTATTCCCATCTTTACCCCTAAATCAATCAATACGACCTTCTTATTTCCACTTCCAAACCTTTCAACTTTTGAAGTGCCAACCTTTGATACAAAATCAGTCAAAGAATATTCAAATTTCAAATTTTTAATTATCTTTTCAATATCAGGTTTTTCATTCTCATATACTGCAAGGCAGGATGAAACTACCCCAAATTCTCTTATTTTTTTGGTAATTTCACGGGTATCCACTCCAAAAATTCCTCCAACCCCAAAATCTTCCAAATACTTATCAAGGCCAGAAGAAAAATCCAACTCCCTTACAACAAACCCTGATACCCAAACCTTGGAACTCTCGCAATTCTTTATATCCAACCCATAATTTCCAATCAAAGGATAGGTTAAAGTTAAAATCTGCCCAGCATAGCTTGGATCAGTTAACGCTTCCTGATAGCCCTGCATTGAAGTATTAAACACTAATTCTCCAGTTCTAAAGCCAATTGCCCCAAATCCAGCCCCAAAAAATACACTTCCATCTGATAATATGAGAACCGCATTTTTATTCATAATCATAAAACCTCCGTATCTCATATTCCTCTTTTGAATACTTTTCAATAGCTTCAACAAACTCAACAGCAGTGCGGATATTTGTAATGCATGGAATTCCAAATTCAATGCTTTTTCTTCGGATAATAAATCCGTCAATATAGCTTTCCTCTTCCTGCGAGGGAATATTAATCACCAGATCTATTTTTCCAAGGTCAATCAATTCAATTATATCATAGCTTTCTTTTTCATTTCCAAGCTTATTTACAATTCTGATCTCTCCAATTTCACGAAGTTCAAATGCAGTTCCAGGAGTTGCATATAAAATAAATCCAAGGGAATGCAGTTTTCTTGCAATCTCCAAAACTTCTTTTCTGTCTTCTTTGCGGACAGTCAAAAGGACACAACCTTTGGAAGCAACACAAATCCCACTTGATTTTAATGCCTTATAATACGCTGATTCAAAATCAGAGCCAATTCCCATGCTCTCTCCGGTGCTTTTCATTTCAGGGCCAAGTAAGATATCCTCTCCGGGAAGTTTAAGAAAAGGAAAAACAACCCCCTTTACTGCATAATGGGTTATTTTCCTTTCTTTTTCTAAAAGTTTTTCACCAAGCATTGATTCAACAGCCAGTTTAACCAGGGAAATATCAATTGATTTGGAAAGAAAAGGAACAGTCCTGCTTGCCCGCGGGTTTGCCTCCAAAATATAAATTTCATTGTCCTTGACTGCAAACTGGATATTCAAAAATCCGGTTATTCCAAGGGAAAGTGAAATCTCCCGGGTATATTTTTTTATTTTCTCAACTATCTTATAGGATAAATTGAGGGAAGGAATTACAATATTTGCATCCCCTGAATGCACTCCTGCAAACTCAATGTGCTCCATTACTCCTCCAATGAATACATTAGAGCCGTCACATACTGCATCAACCTCGCATTCAATTGCATTATCAAGGTATTTATCAATTAATACAGGCTTATCTTCGCTTAGTTCAATTGCACTGTCAATATATTTTTCCAATTCCACTAAAGAAAACACAATCTGCATTCCGCGCCCTGCAATCACATAAGAAGGGCGCACAATTATTGGATAGCCAAGTTTTTGTGCAGCATCAAATGCCTCTTCTTTTTTTCTTACAGTAAGGCTTGGGGGCTGTTTTATTTTAAGCCTGTCCATCAAATCCTTGAATTTCTCCCTGTCCTCTGCAATGTCTATACTTTCAAAAGATGTTCCAAGTATTTTAACCCTGTCTTTTAATTTTTCAGCCAATTTAATTGAAGTCTGTCCTCCAAGCTGCACTATGACCCCTAATAAATTCTCATCCAATTCATTCTCAATTATATTCAATACGCTCTCATAATCCAAAGGCTCAAAATATAATCTTGAACTCGAATCAAAATCAGTGCTTACTGTTTCAGGGTTATTATTAATCATTACAGATTCAATTCCCATCTTCTTTAAGGCAAAGGAGGCCTGAGAGCAGCAATAGTCAAATTCTATTCCCTGTCCAATCCTTATAGGCCCTGATCCGATAATTATTACTTTTTTCTTTTTCAAAGAAACTGCCTCGTTTTCAGATTCATAAGTGGAATAAAAATAAGGGGTTATTGCCTCAAATTCTCCAGAACAGCTGTCAACCATTTTATATACCGGAATTATTCCAAAAGATTTCCTGAGATTTCTTATATTCTCTTCTGTTTTTCCCTTCAGGCTTGCAATTTTAAGATCACTAATCCCAAGTTTTTTATATTCAGATAGGTTTTCTTTTGTAAGAGTTTCATTTTCAATTTTTTTCTCGGTTAAAATCAGTTTTTCAATTCTTTTCAAAAACCATCTGTTTATTTTTGTAATAGAATAAATCTCCTCGATTGTTTTTCCATCCCTGAAGGCATCAAAGAGTGCAAATAAGCGGAGATTGGTTGCAGGCTCAAGATGTTTGATATAATCAAATTTAACAGGAATTTTAATCTCAAGCCCTGCCACTGCCTTTAAGAGAGCCTCTTCAAAACTTCTTCCAATTGCCATAACCTCTCCGGTACTTTTCATCTGTGTTCCAAGGGTTCTTTTTGCAGAAGAAAACTTGTCAAAAGGCCAGCGGGGAATTTTAACCGTTATATAATCAAGAGATGGTTCAAGCGAGGAGGTTTTTCCAATTATCGGATTTATGATCTCATTTAGGGTTTTTCCAATGGCAATTTTTGCTGCAATGCGCGCAATAGGATATCCAGTAGCTTTTGATGCAAGGGCAGAAGAACGGGAAAGGCGGGGATTTACTTCAATTACGCTGTATTCTCTAGTTTTCCTGTTATATGCAAACTGGACATTGCATGAACCTTGTATTTCAAGAGCCCGCACTATTTTAATTGAAGCATCACGAAATCTTTGGTGCTCTTTATCAGAAAGGGTTTGTGAAGGCGCAACAACAATGCTTTCTCCTGTGTGTATTCCCATTGGGTCAAAATTTTCCATATTGCATATGACAATACAATTATCACCCGAATCCCTGACAATCTCATATTCAAATTCCTCCCATCCTTTCACGCTTCTCTCAATTAAAACCTCATGATTCATACTAAGCTTGAATGCAACATCCAGCAGGTTTTTAAGTTCGGTTTCATTATTTGCAAATCCCCCTCCGCTTCCACCAAGGGTAAATGCAGGGCGCACAATTACAGGGTAATTTATTTTCTCGGCATAAGAATAAGCAGAAGAGTGGTCCTTAACACTATAGCTTTCAAGTATTGGAATTCCGATTTCTTTCATCAGGGAATTAAATAATTCCCGGCTCTCGGCTTTTTCAATTGAGTTAAAATCAGTTCCAATGAGCTTAACATTATATTTTTCAAGTATTCCCTTTTTTTCAAGCTCAACTGCAAGATTGAGTGCAGTCTGCCCTCCGCAGGTTGCAAGAATTGAATCTATTCCCTCGTTTATGATTATTTTTTCAATTGTTTTAATATCCAGGGGCTCAATATAAACTGCATCAGCTGTTTGCCTGTCTGTTTGAATTGTTGCAGGGTTAGAATTCACCAAAACAACAAATACTTTTTCTTCCTTTAGTGCCCTGCATGCCTGTGTTCCTGAATAATCAAATTCTGCGCTTTGTCCGATTATAATCGGTCCGGAACCTATTACAAGAACTTTTTTTACATCAGGCATCAAAAACACTTTCGAGAATTAGAATTTTATATCAACTGAACTTATTTATATATCTTTTGTTTCAATTAGAACAATAAAGTTGCAGGGGATATTATTTTATAATTTAAAAACTGATAAAAAAGGTTATGAAAATAAAGGTTATAAAAATAACCTAAAATATTAAGAATATAAATATAATACCTAATAAAATAATAGATACCTTTAAAAAAGGTTATGAAAATAATCTTATTATGAAATTCTACAACAGGGAAGCTGAAAAAAAGGCATTGGAAGATGCAATAAAAAAATCCCCGGCCCTAATTCTAATTAAAGGCAGAAGGAGAGTTGGAAAAACCGCCCTGATACTTAATTCAATAAAAGAAAATGCAATCTATTTTTTTATAGACAATAAAAAAACTGAAAAAAATCTTTTATTTGAATTCGAAGAAATATTAAAAAAGGAGTTGAATCTTCCAAATTACATAAAAATTGAAAAATGGGAGCATTTCTTTCAAATTATTTTTGAAAGCAAAAAAACAATTATACTAGACGAATTCCAGAGAATTCTGGGCATCTCCCCTTCTGCAATAAACCAACTGCAAAAATTCTGGGATTTGAATCCTCCAAAAAATGCCCTGATACTCTCCGGCTCAAATATAGGAATGATAAAAAAAATATTCATAAATGAGGGTTCCCCACTATTTAAAAGAGCGACAATGGACATGACCTTAAAATCATTGGATTTTTCGGTATGCAAAAAAATACTAAAAGATCTTGGAATAAAAGATTTTGAAAACCAGTTTAAAATCTATTCAATTATAGGCGGGATTCCTTATTACTATAGTCTTTTGCAGAATGAAACTATAGAATCATGGAAGGATGTTGTAAAAATCATATTTCTCAATCCGTTTTCTCCGCTAAAAAATGAGGTAAATGATACATTAATAGAAGGTTTTGGAAAAGAGCATTTAAGTTATTATGCAGTATTAAATGCAATTGCCCTTGGAAAAACCACAAAAAAAGAAATCTCTGATTTTTCAGGAATATTGCCTTCTTCCATTTCCCCTTATTTATATGATTTGGGAAATCTTTTGGATATAATAGAATATGAAATTCCGATAACTGAAAAAAAACCGTGGAAAACAAAGCTTGGAAGATTTATTCTAAAGGATAATTTCTTCAGATTTTGGTTTAAATTTATATTTAGGCATCAAAGTATTTATGAAAAAGCGAATTATTCATATTTATTTGAATTAATAGAAAAGGATTTTGATTCATTTTCAGGATTTTCATTTGAAAATGTTGCAAGGGAATTTATACTAAAATTAAACAATAAAAATAATCTTCCGGTTAAATTTGACAAAATCGGCAGATGGTGGGATAGAAAAGGTCAGGAAATAGACATGGTTCTAATTTCTGATAGGGATGATGCAATAATGCTTATTGAATGCAAATGGAAGGAAGATGCAAACCCGGAAATGATATTGTCCTCTCTAATGGAAAAGGAAAAATTCCTAAACCATAAAAAGAAAAATGTTTTCTATGGAATTATTGCAAAAAGTTTTAAAAATAAAACAAAAAATGCAATAGTTTTTGATATTAATGATCTGGAAAAAAATTTATAATTTCTTTATATATCTTTTGTTTCAATTAGAACAATAAAGTTGCAGGAGATACAAAATGAAAAAGGAAAATATTTCAAATCTAATTTCTTTATATGTGAAAAGAAGGCCATTCATAAAAGAATCACTAAGAGATGGAATAATAAACTACAGCTCACTTGCACGAAAAATTTCCTATGAGCTATATGGCAATCATTCAAAAACAGGAGCAATAAAAGTTGCACTTCAAAGATTATCAAAAAAACTAATCGAAAAGGAAGAGGATTTAGAGCAAAAGATTTTAGCAGTTCTAAAAAACAGCTCATTGGATATAAAAAATAAGATTGCAGTGGTCATTTCTTCATCAGAGTTAAATATAAAACCCATTTCGTATGCAAAAAGCGATTTATCAGTAACTTATATATTAAAAGAAGAGCAGCTTTTGGATCTTAAAAAAGAAAGAAAAATAAAAGCAGTGGAAAAAAATCTGAATCTGATAACAATTAAAAGCAGGGAGGAATTGGAAAATACCCCGGGGGTTTTATCAATGATTCTTGGAGCATTGGCAATTGAAGGAATAAATATACAAGAAATCATCTCCTGCTACACTGATACATTAATAGTTGTAAAAGAATCAGATACTTCAAGGGCTTATGATATCCTTAATGCACTGCTAAAGTAATTGTCCAACAGATACAAGTATGAGCATCAGGAAAAACAATATCTGAATAAAAACTAAAACAATTACTCCTATTTTTATATTTGATATTATTCCTTTTATATTCTCCTTTTGAGAGAAAAGGTCAGTTCGCTGGGCCTTTATGCTATCTTGAAGTTCTCCAACATTTTTGCCAATATCTTCAATGGTTTCGGTGTGATTTGAAATCGATTCTCCGGCATCCCCAAGGTTTTCTGCGCTTTCTATTAGATCTTCTCCGGTTTCTTTTAAATCAGAGCCAAGCCCGAATGCACTTCCCGCGCTTCCAAGATTTTTTATGGTGTTTCCGAGGGTTTCAATAGAATTTGAAAATCCACCAAGCGATTCTTTCATTATCGAAAGGGTCGAGTTAATATTTGAAACTTCAATTTCAAGGCCTTCAAGGCCTTCTTCCAATTCAATAATGCTATTAATTACCTGATCCAATTGAACTTCTATTATTTTTTCAGTATTGTCTAATGCTCCGTAAATTAAGAATCCGAAAACAAGGCTGAATAAAATTCCGATAACTCCAATTAACACTGCAACATAATAGATTCCTTTTTTTAGAAATTCCATTTCGGTTTTTGATTCCTTTTCTTCACCCATAATAATTAGTTTTTACGAAATGTTTTATAAATAAAATGGTATTACACTTATTTATGATTTCATTAATTTTAATTGGAATATTTGTAATAGTATATCTTCTTGAAATTTTTCTCGGAATGCCCTTTACCTCTGCATTATGGTTTGATCCTGCAACTTTTCCAACCCATCCGTGGACTGCAATTACAAGCGTATTTTTACATTCTCCTGCAGATCCGATGCATCTGCTCTTTAATGCCTTCGTACTTTTCATGTTCGGGCCAATTTTAGAACGCAAGATAAAAAGAAATAATTTTATAATTCTTTTTCTTGGAGCAGGAATTGCAGGAAGTATCACCTATTATTTAAGCTCTTATCTGAATGTAATGCTCGGGTTTTCAGATTCACTTGTTCCAGCTTTGGGGGCATCAGGAGCAATATACGGAGTTTTGGGTGCATTGGCAGTTTTGCTTCCGGGCATGATGATTTATGTCTGGTTTATTCCAATGAGAATGAGGACTGCTGCAATGCTTTTTGTTGCAATAGAACTTTTTGGAAGTTTTAATGCTGCATCAGGTATAGCCTCTGCAGGACATCTTGGAGGACTGCTTTTCGGATTCATTTTTGCGTATTATCTTAAAAACAAGGAAAAAAAACAGGATAATTTTTATTCAACATACTGATTTTTCCTCCTTTTTCCAAAGCTCAAAAAACAGTATTGAAAATAAAATCAGCATTATTGCAAGATAGAGCGAACTGAAATGAATCCGGGTATCTACTGCATATCTTGAGATTCCATCTATTATTGAGAGATAATTAAATATAGAATGAATCAGGACTGCCCCGACAAAACCAAAAATCGTCCATTTTATTTCTTTTCTTTCTTTTGCAATTGCAATTCCTGCCCCTGCAATTGCAGTAAATATTCCATGCCCTGCCCCTGCAAGAATGCTTCTGGCAAAAATAAAGCTTACCCATTCATAGATTCCAATTCCAATTGGAGAATTTTGGGTATAATATACCCAGTCTTCAATGAAAGCAAATCCGGTTCCAATTATAAAACCAAAAACAAGCCCGTCAAAAATACCATTAAATTTCCTGCTTTTTGAAAGAATTAAAAGTCCGATAATTTTTAGTCCCTCTTCAACAAAAGGTGAAACAATTACCGAGTTTATCTGGGAATATCCAAATCCGTATATAATGGAGGTATTTATAAAAAAGGAAAGAACTGCTGCAGTGCAGCCCCATAAAAAAAGAGTCGGAAACATGGCCAGCGGCTCTTTATGTTTGTAATCTGTTATCCATATAATTGTAGCATACATTATTGCAATAGAAAAAGATATGAGTCCGGAAGCAAGAAAAACTGCCAAAGCCTGTTCTTCTGAATAATTAAAATACTGGATCATTAAAGATAGCAATATCAAACAAAAGCTGGCAATTATTCCTATTTGAACTATCCAGTAAACAGGAGAAAACAAAATATTGAAAAGAAGGTCTTTCATCTTTCTTTTTTTGTTTTTTATTGTAAATACATTCACAATTTCCTTTTTATTGTGGAATTTTTTGATCAGATTGTAGGTTATAAAAATGGATATTGCAAATATTATGAAAAAGAATATTCCGATCTCAGCTAGTATCTCCATTATCAGAAATAAAAGAATGAGGTTTTTATAACTTACGATGAAATCTTTTATTCATCCTGCTTTTTTAGAAGCATAACTAATTTTTCCTCATTTTCGCAGCTTTTATCCAAAACAATAAAATCTATTCCGCTTATTTTAACTGTTTTTCCAATAAGTATCTTTTGTGGATTGGACATTGCATCAGTTTGGACTATCGTATATCTGTTTTCTCCTCCAAACCCGCAATAAAGTGCATCAACCTGAATGTAGCCTTTTTCATAATATATTTTATCTCCAACACCTATACTTATTTCGTCTCCAAATGTATAGGTATAATCAAAAGGATTGAGTGCATTATATTTTTCCATCAAATCAGTTCTTCCAGAAAACTGCATTAATAACATAACAAAAAATGCCGACACTAAAACAAGAGCAAATATATTTCTCATTTTTAATTTTTCCATAGTATTATTTAGAGATTAAATATTATTAAACCTATCTGATTAATTCTCCAAGAATTTTTGAGGATTTTAATCTGATTTCTTCATGAAGGCTGTTTTTGTGGCAGTCCATAGTTACTATTGCAGGAAAATTTTCGACCCTAATTTTCCACATTGCCTCAGGAATTCCAAATTCTTCAAGCATATATACATTCTCGACCTTTTTTATGCAATTTGATAAATATGCTCCGGCCCCTCCGATTGCACTTAGATAAACTGCCTTAAAATCTCGTAGTGCTTCAAGGGTTTTTCCCCCCATTCCGCCCTTTCCAATTATTATCCGTATTCCATAATTTTTTATTAAATCATGTTCATAAGGTTCTTCACGCATGCTTGTTGTCGGGCCGGCAGAAATTATCTTCCATTCATTCTTTTCTTTTTTTACAATCGGGCCCAAGTGATAAATAACGCCCCCCTCAAGCGAAAAAGGAAGATCTCTTTTTTCTTGTGTTAAATATAAATGAGCCCTGTCTCTTGCACTTACAATTTCTCCATTCAAGAATATGAAATCCCCTATCTTTAGTTTTTTGATTTCATTTTCACTAATAGGGGTATTCAAGTTTATAATCTTCATATTTTATCTCTCCCATTTCATTTATTCTAATTGTATTTCTTCTAAGAGCCCAGCAGGAAAATAATACTTCAACAAAATATGATGCAGGATGCCTGTGCAAGGCGAGTATCTTTACATCCAAAAGGGTATTTTCCCCTCCAAGCCCCATTGGTCCAATTCCAAGAGAATTGCCTTCTTTCAATATTCTTTTTTCAAGCCCGTCCAATTCTGTATTTTCATTTTCTCTTCCAATATTTTCAAGAAGTTGTTTTTTTGCATAAAAGGAAATAAGGTCTTTTGAGCCACCAATACAAACACTTGCAATTTCAGGAGGGCATCCTTTTCCCTGAGCCTGAAATATTGCATCCAAAACGCATTTTCTAACTCCGTTTAGATTTCTTTGTGCGTTTAGCAAGGCATCCGGAAGCGAATACCGCTTGCCTATATTTTCACTTCCCCCTCCTTTCAAAAGAAGAGAAATTTTAAGGTCTTTTCCTTTTTTTTGGGTAAAATAAATCTGGGGTATTCCATTTCCGGTATTATCATTGGAATTTTTGCCATTCAAAGAATCAACTGAATTTGGCCGTAATGGAACAGATTTTGTCGCAATACAGGTTGCCTCAATTATTATTTTTTTTAGCTCATCTTGTGAAAAATTATCTCCGTATTCTATATAAAATATTGGTATCCCTGTATCCTGGCATATCGGAAGTTTTTTTTCTTTTGCAATGGAACAATTTTTGATTATATCTAAAAGTATCCCATTTGCATTTTGGTTTGTTTCCCTGGATTTTGCATTTTTAAGCGCCTCAAGCACATCTTCTGGAATATTCGTTGCAGTTTTTTCATACAATTTCAAAACTGCCTCAATCATCTTCTTTTTTTCCATTCATTCAACCCAGGCATTTTTCCATTTCTTTTTTAATATTTATAATAACTTTTTTTTCAAAAGGATTTGGGATTATTTTTTCTCTTGTTGGGTTTTCAACTGTTTTTGCGATTCCTTTAGCAGCCAGAACATACATTTCATATTTTATTTTTCTTATATTTAGATCCAAAAGAGATTTGATAAAACCTGGAAAACAAACAGCATTGTTTATCTGATTTGGAGAATTTGATCTTCCGCTCCCAAATATGTCTATTTTTAGTTCTTTTGCCTGCTCAAGCGTTATCTCTGAATCAGGGTTTGAAAGGGCAAAGACAATGTTTGGCTTTTTCATATTTTGTATTGTTTTAATTGGAATAGAGCCTGGTTTTGAGGCAGCAATTATTATCTGGGCATTGACCAATGCTTCAGGTTTTCCGTTAAAGTTATTTTTGTTTGTTATTTTTGCAAGTTTTTCCTTATGGTATTCAAGATCATTTCGTTTGCCATGGATTGCTCCTTTTGAGTCAAAACAGATAAGATTTTCAAATCCGTAATATAAGAGAAGATTTGCAATTGCATATCCTGCAGAGCCAGTTCCGATTATTCCAACCAATGCATCTTTTTTCAGGCCCAAAACTTTCATTGCATTAATTAACCCTGCCAAAACAACCATTGCAGTTCCATGCTGGTCATCATGAAATACAGGAATATTCATTTCTTCTGTCAGTCTTTCATGTATTTTGAATACTTTTGGGGTTTCAATATCTTCTAAATTGATTAATCCAAATACCGGCTCTAGATATTTTACTGTTTTTATTATTTCTTCTTCATCCCTGCAGTTTAAACAGATTGGAAAGGCATCAAGGTTTGCAAACTGGCTCATAATCATTGCCTTTCCTTCCATTACCGGAAGAGAAGCTTCAGGCCCAATGTTTCCAAGCCCCAAAACCCTTGTTCCATCCGTAACAATTGCAACTGAATTTTTTTTCATGGTTAGTTCATAGACCAATTCCCGTTTCTTTGCAATCTCCAAACAGGGCTTTGCAACACCCGGAGTATATAGTAATGCAAGGTCTTCAATTCCCGTTATTTCTTTTTTTGGGATTATTTTTATTTTACCCCCTAATTGTTTGTGTACTCTGGTTGCCTCATCCATAAAGACCAATCCTATTTATTTACCAATTATTATAAATGTGATTCATGCAAGATAAGTGATTACACCAAGAATGATTACAATTATTCCAAGTATTAATGTTGCTTTTGAAAAGTTTGCTTTTCTTGCAAAATTAATTAAGATTCCAATTGTTAAAAATCCAATCACTGCTGAAACCCCTGCTCCAATAATCATTGAAAGGCTGATTGAAAATCCTTCTTTTATTAGAGGAAGAGATATCTGAGCTAAAAATACGATCGGAATGCTTGCAAGAAAACTTAATTTGAATGCATTTTCCAAGTCATATTTTCTAAATAAGAGTGCTGCAATAGTAATTCCTGACCTGCTTATCCCGGGAAGAGCTGAAAAGCCCTGAAAAATCCCGAGTATAATCCCATTTTTAATTGTTAATCTCTTTTCAATTCCTTCTTTTTGCATTTTCTGTGCAAAAGAGATGATTATTAAAAATAATCCAACAAAAATTGTAAAAATCCAATCAGGAAATGGGAAATTAAATGCAAAATAAAGTAATGGAAGCGCAACAATCCCGCTAAAAAAAGTTGCAGTAATCAAAAAAATAAGAAGTTCTTTTTTATCATTCTTGTTAAATATGCTTTTTACTATTTTTATCAATTCAGCTCTAAAATAAACTATTGCTGAAATTAATGTTCCAATATGGAGCCATATCGCATAGGATATTGCATCGGAATAATCAAATCCAAAAAAATATTTTCCAGCCAATGTTACTATTGCTTCAGAGCTTACAGGAATCCATTCAAATATCCCCTGCAATGTCCCAAGTATTACTGCCTGAAATATATCCATATTATTAATTTAGGGGGTTTATTTATATATTAATCTCTTCGTCAAATGCCAAAGTCGGATAAGACAAGGTTTATAAATATTGTCCAAGAGGTATTTTTAAGGTGATTTTAAATGGAGAAAAATCCATTGAGTTTGCTTGCATTGGTCCTTGTAATAGTTGGAGGACTAAATTGGGGTCTGGTAGGACTTTTTAACCTTGATTTGGTTGCAACTATTTTTGGAGCAGGTTCACTGCTTGCTAATGCAGTATATGTATTAGTTGGACTTGCAGCATTGTATACTATATACTATGTAGTGCAGAAGAAATAATTTTTTTCTAATTTTTTCTTTTTTTTCTTTTATCTGATTTGTTTAATACTTAATTTTTCACTCAGAACTCAAGATCTTCATCACAAATCAGAAATATTGAGATCATCATTAAATAAAATTATTATAAAAAAGATTTAATATCCCTATTACAACTGCGAATACTCTTCAGCCAATTTTCTAATTTCCCGATTCTTGGAATTAATATTTTCATTTATAGATATTATCTCTAAAAATATGCTGTCCAAATCATCCCCCTCTTTTCTAATCATAGCTATATGCATAGAATACCCCTTATTTATCCGGTTTCTTATTTCAATGTCATTTTCCCGTATCATTTTTACTTCCCTTTTAGATATTTTTGGAATTATTTTTGAAAGAATGATAAAATTTTCCTCTATTTTTTGCTGAATCTCTTTCTGGCTTATAATTATTTCAGGTGACAGTAATTTTTTAGCTGTAAAATATTTTTTGGAGATTTCACTAATGTCCCTGCAGGAATCCCCGATTCGTTCTATTTCATTAGACATACGGACAAGCAATGAAATTTTTTCTGCCTGTTCTTTGGTTAATTTTCTTTTGGAAAGTTCAAGTATTGCCCCCTCTATTCTTTTATTCAAATAATCATTTAAGGATTCCATTTTTTCAACTTTCTGGAACAATAAATCATCATTTTTTTCAAGAAGATTAACTGCCTCCTTATATAACTCATGGGTTATTTCAAATGAGTTAACAATTTCTTTTTCGATTAATTCTATTGCTTTCGGATTGGATAAAGGGAATTTATCATTCAGGTATTTTGTTTCAAACACAATCTCCTTTTCAGTTCCAGGAACCAAATGTTCCACTAATTTTCTATACGGAGTAATAATAATCAAAAATATTACTGCGATAATTAAATTAAACAATAAATGGGCATTTGCTATCTGCTGGGCAATGCTCCCCCCTATATTAATTACAGCTCCTTCAAAAACCCCTAAAAAAGGCAAAATTATCAATGCTCCCCCAAAATTGAAAATAAAATGGGCAATAGCTGCCCGCCTAGCATACAAATCCATTTTAAGTGAAGTTAAAACCGGGGTAAATGTTGTTCCGATATTTGCCCCAATCAAAATAGGAACTGCAATGGTTATTCCCATAAGTCCATCCTGTGCAAGAACAATTACTATTCCTGTTGCAACAGAGCTTGATTGAAATGAAAATGCAAGTATCGCTCCAACAATGATTGCAAGATAAATATTTGATAATTTGGAAATAATGTCTATTATTTGAGGGTCATCTTTATACGGAGTAATTCCAAGAGAAATTAAATTTAAACTGAAAAATACAAGCCCGAAATAGAATATCGGTTTTCCAAGAAACTTATATCGTTTCCCAAAAATGTCTATTACAAATCCTAAAAGAAGAATTACAGGAGCAAAAGAAGTTAATTGCAGTGCAACAAGCTGGGAAGTAACTGTTGTTCCGATATTTGCCCCGATTATTACTCCAAGGCTTTGAGAAAAAGGAATAACTCCTGCATTAACCAGGCTTATTGTAATGACTGTTATTGCAGTACTGGACTGGGCAATTCCAGTTGCCACTGCCCCAAAAATTGTTCCTTTGATTGGATTTTTGGTCATTTTTGATAAAATAGACCTAAAATTATTTCCAACAGTATGAAGTATTTCCTTGCTGAAATTTTCAATTCCATAAATAAACAATATAAGTCCCGGAACAATTGCAAATATTAATTCCCATGAAATCATTTTATCTTTTTAAAATTGATAAAATAAACTTTATAAACCTAATAGTAATAATATTATTGTGATTTTATGATGGATTCAACAATAAAGTTTAGCAAGATTCCAGTAATGAATACAGCCAAACTGGCAGCCTATATGTTTTTTGCAATAGGGCTTGTCATGGGTCTTATTATTGGACTACCAATGCTGCTTATTAATCTTGGACTGGCACTAGCGTATATAATTCTGTTCCCGATTGCAATGGTGATTGTTGGAGCAGTTTTTGGAGCTCTATATGCATTTGGAACAAATTATGGATTTAAATATGCAAATGGACTTCCAGTAGATGTTTCATATCAATCAGGTCAGCAGGTTGTAATAAAAAAATTGTATGCCATAAAATATGGAATAGTTACAGCATTTCAATGGTTATCAATAATAATTATTCCATTGGTGCTAATAAGCCTAATTACAATGATTGCAAATATTGGAGCAGGAATTATGCTTCTGGTCATTGGTTTAATTGGGACAGTAGTAGTTGGATTTATATTTGGAATAATTAATGCATTTGGAATAAATGTAGGTTTAGGATTTGCAAAAGGATATCCTGTAAATCTTGAGACAACCCAAAATAAAAGTGTTTTAAAATCAGTTGATGTTACAAAAACAGGGATAGTTCTTGCAGCAAGCTATCTAATATTTGGGATTCTGCTTGCATTAATCATGCTTTTATTCTATGGAATGTTTGCAGGTATGATCGATACATTTCTTGGTGCAGCAATGTCAACCTCGTCTCTATCTTCAGATGCAACAACTGCCATAGCAATTATTGGCATAGTTGAAATGTTAAAATCAGTTCTTCTTATAGGCGCAATAATCTTGCCAATAGCCCTTGCAATCCTTGGATTTATCTCAGGTCTTTTAATTGCCTATGGGGTTAATCTTGGATTTGGAAAAGAGGGTTATCCAATTGGGCTAACTGTTTCATCTGCGAAATTAACCGTCAATTCAGTTGAAACAAAATCAACAGCAAAACTTTTTGCATTCTATTATTTGTTTGCAGGATTGTTTGGAGCTGTTTTAGCCTCAATTGTGGTAATGATGGCAAATGCAGGAGCAGGAATATTAAATCTTTTGATTACTCTAGTTCTTGATGTTATTATCGGTCTTGTAATGGGTTTTGCACTCAAAAAAGGACTTGATGCAATACAAGGCGGATATGTAATCGAAGGAGAAAACCTCAATTTCTTGCTTGCAGCAGGCACAGAAAAAAAGGCAAAATCAAAAGCATAATCTCTTTTTTCTTTTTCTTATTTTTTTGTTCTTTCATTCTATAATGAATAATCTATTTAATATTATTTCTATCATTTTAAATAAAAGTTATTAAGAAAAGGTTTAAAAATTAATAATGCCAAATAATGTCAGTGGTAATATGAAATTTGGTTTTTGGATTTTATTATTCGTATCAATAGTTCTGTTTTTTGGCTGTATTTCAAATGAACAAAAAGAACAGGATAAACTACAAGTAGTTGTAAGCTTTTATCCTTTATATGATTTTACAGAAAATATCGCAAAAGATAAAATTGAATTGTCCCTTTTAATTCCTGCAGGTTCAGAGCCGCATTCATATGAACCCAAACCATCAGATATAAAAAAATTAAATGAGGCCGATATTTTTATATACAATGGCGCAGGGCTTGAGCCCTGGATTGATAATTTACTTGCAGGAGTTGAAAATCCAAATTTATTGATAGTTGATACAAGCAATGGAATCGAATTAATCGAAGGCCACCATCATGAAAAAGAACATGAACTTGGGGAAATTGAAGAGGAACATATGGGTATGGACCCTCACATATGGCTTGATCCAAAAAACGCGATAACTCAAGTTGAGAACATAAAAGAGTCATTGATAGAAAAAGATCCGGAAAATAAAGAAATTTACCAAAAGAATGCATATGAATATGCAAATCAATTAGAAGAACTGGATATGGAAATAAAAGAGGCATTCAAAACATGCAGAAAAAAAGAGATATTAATAACCCATGAAACCCTAGGTTATTTCTGCAAATCTTATGGGTGTATCCAAATCCCGATTACAGGAATAAGCCATGACGAGGAGCCATCTGCAAAAGATCTAATGGACATAATAGACCAGGCGAATGAAAAAAATATCACTTATATCTTTTTTGAGAGCTTAATTGACCCAAAATCAGCAGATACAATCGCAACAGAGATAAACGGAAAAATAATGGTTTTTAATACCATCCACGGGCTTTCAAAAGAAGAGCAGGAAAAAAATGAGGATTATATCTCCCTGATGAGAAAAAACATTATAAATATAAAGGAAGCATTAGATTGCAATTAGGTGCAAAGGATTTGAAAAACACAATCGCTGAAATGGAGAATGTTTCATTTAAATATGGAGATACATTGGTACTGGATAGTGTTTTCCTAAAAATAGAAAAAGGGGATTTTCTTGGAATAATCGGGCCAAACGGCTCAGGAAAAACTACCCTTTTAAAATTATTTCTTGGAATTTTAAAACCAGACAAAGGAAAAGTAAAATTATTTGGAAAAAATATCGAAAAATTTAAGGAATGGGACAAAATTGCATATATCCCCCAAAAAGCAACTAATTTCGACCAGAATTTTCCTGCAACTGTTTTTGAGATTGTTTCCATGGGAAGATTTCCAAAACTCGGGGCTTTTAAGAATTTAGATAAGCATGATTTAAAAAAAATTGAACATTCATTAAATCTAGTCGGACTTTTGGAAAAAAAAGATGAGTTTATAGGTTCATTATCCGGAGGCCAGCAACAGAGAGTATTTATTGCAAAAGCATTATGCCAGGAACCAGAATTGATATTTTTGGATGAGCCTACCACAGGAGTTGATTCAAATTCACAGAAAAATTTTTATGAGATATTAAAAAAATTAAATAAAGAGCTAAAAATAACATTGGTATTGGTATCCCATGATGTGAGTGCTGCATCAGAGCAGATAAATAAGCTTGCCTGCGTGAATCAGAAAGTAATTTTCCATGATTTAAAAAAGGATAAGAAACACCATTTACTGTGCAATTATGCCAAAGGAACAAAATCCATCCTGCATGATAGTGAGTTATATGCTTGAATTTTTGGAATACGGATTTATGCAAAGGGCATTTATTTCAGGAATATTAATTGCCATGGTATGTTCGATAATTGGATTATATTTGGTTTTAAGAAGAATGGCCCTAATCGGAGACGGACTGGCGCATATTTCTTTTGGAGGAATTGCAGCAGGAATGTTTTTTGGAATTTATCCTTTAATTTCAGCATTGATATTTTCAATTCTTAGCGTAATTGGAATACAAAAATTAAAAAAAATGAAGGTTTATGGAGATGCTGCAATTGCAATAATGTTTTCATTTGGCCTTTCTTTGGGTGTGATACTTCTTAGTTACTCTGGAGGATTTAATGCAGATTTGTTTTCTTATTTATTTGGAAGCATTCTTTCTGTCAGCCAAAATGATTTATACCTTATATCCATTCTTGCAATAGGAGTTTTATCATTTGTTTTCCTTTTCTATAAAGAATTATTTTATATTACTTTTGATGAAGAAGGAGCAAAGGTTTCAGGAATAAATGTTGAAAGGTTTAATACTGCCCTTTTAATTTTATGTGCAATTGCAATAGTTATTTCCCTAAGAGTTGTCGGGGTACTTCTTGTTGCATCGTTTATTGCAATTCCTGCATCCACTGCCCTTTTATTCAGGTCAAGCTTTAAGAATTCAATAATTTTTTCTGCAGTTATTGCAATTTCCTCTATAATTATAGGTCTTAGCGCTTCATACTATCTTGACTTGGCAGCAGGAGGGGCAGTTGTATTTACACTTGTTCTGGTTTTTGCATTATCCCTAATTTATAAAAATTTATTAAAAAAGTAATAACTTTTAATATTTATTCCTCCTCTTTTTATTATGCCAATAGTAAGTCTTTCTGTAAATAATAAATTATTAGAGGAAATAAGCCTTCTTATAAAAGAAAAGGGGTATTCAGGGAAATCCGAAGTATTTCGGGCAGGAATTAGAAAATTAATTGAAGATAAAAAAGAAAAGGAAAAATTATCAGGAAATGTACGGGCTATTCTTATAATTACCCTAAAAGAGCATGCAGGAGAATTTATTACAGAATTAAAGCATAGGTTTTCAGATATTACTGATACTCAAATCCATACTGGGCTTGGAAAGGAAAAATGCGCAGAAATATTTGTTTTAAACGGAGATGCAAACAAAATAAAAAAACTTTTAAATGAACTTGAAACCAGTAAAAAAATAGAAAATGCAAGATTAATCGTTCCATAATTTTTGTTTTACTTGCTCAAATCTCTTTCATTTGGAGGATTATAACTAGGAAAGTTTGTATCAAGGTCTGGTTTTAATCTTATTATTTCTTTATCATACCATCTAAGCATTTTAATTATATATTCTTCATTAAAATTGGAATCCTCTTTTGGAGCATCCAATTCATTAATTTGCATTTGAACTGCATCCGCCATTTCACTATCCCCTGCACCTTTTAAATAAGTTAATTCATCCAATAATTCTGATCTTCTTTTTTCTTTTTCTTTTTTGGATGCAGAACTTTCAGGGATTTTTGGTTTGGATTTTTTATCATTAAAATCCTTAAGTTTTTGTTCAAACTCTTGTTTGCCTTCCATAATTGCAGCATATTGTTCAAATGCCATATTATTTTTTATTATTGCCTTTACTCTGGGGTCAATAACTTCCGAAGCATCAGAATAAATTTGATTGCCAATAACAGTAATTTTTCCAGGCACAACAAAATCCCTGCTTGCAGCTTTTGGAAGTATTACACTTGCCATTTTTCCGCTGTTTTTATTTTTTACAGAATTCATAGTTCCAAATATTACGATAGAGTTATCTTTGCAAAGTTCAATAAATGTTGATATTTCATCGCATATTTTTGATGATCTGGCTTTGGACACTTTAGCATTGTATATCGCAGCAACATTGGGGGCCATTTTTGCCATTGTTTTATCAATAATATTTTCAATTGTTTTTGAAGAGTGTAAAAATTCAATTTCTGGGCATTCTGAAGGCAATTTTAGGATTCTGTTTGCATTTTTATTTTTATCCAATATATTAATTTTAAATATTCCTTCATTTAATAGGAAATTATTTATTTTATATTCTATTAGTGTTCTTGAAGAATTTTTCTTTATTATTTCGGGAACTTTTGAAGGATCCATAAATGCTGGAGCAGGATGGGTTTCTTGTTTATTCAAATTTAAGACGACCTCTGAATTAGGATAAATGAATATTTCCCGACGATAATCTTCATTTGAAATAAAATCGTTAATGCGGACATATGAATCATTTTCTGTTCCGATAATATCTCCATCCTCCAATATAAAACCAGAATTTTTTGGATCTAGCACCCTACTTCCCATTCCAAATTCTTTAACACAGGGAGGAATAGAACTCTCTGGAAGAAGTATTTTTCTTCCCATACGTTTAACATATGCTTTTCCAGATGCTTTAAAGTTTGATGAAAATATTGAGGTATCTTTTGTGGCACTAATAAAACTTATGCAATGTTTTTTTAACAATTTTATCTTATCTTTAAATTTTTCATCGTATTCATACTTAATAGAAATGCCGTTAATGTGTTTTGTAATCACTATCGGAGGATTTATCTTAAACTCTGCGGAAATTTTTTCGCATTCTTCTAATTCCTCATATATTTTTCCGATTTCCTTTCCCTTTTCTTTGTATTCTTCTATTTCTTTTGGATCTAGTTCCATCTCTTTTTTTATTTTTTTTTGAGCATCCTTGTTAATCTTTGAAATTCTTGCAAGAAATTCTTCATTGCTTTCAATTTTTTTTTCTGCTTTATTTTTTTTAGTCATTAAAATTTACCCTACCTTTACTGCGCCAAATTCTTTTGTTAGCGGCTTATACTTTCTTGGTTTTTCTAAAATTTCATCTATAGCAACGCCATTTATTTTAGTAGTTTCATTTCTTTTTTTCTTCAATTCTTCCATACTTTTTGAAGACATTTTTGCCATTCGCTCTATATTTGCGTTTCCCATTCCCTGCGCATAACCTTTCATCATTCCAAATGATTTTTTTATATCTTTCATGTGGCCCTTTTCTTCCATCATTTTAAGCATTTCAGGCAATTCTTTCATTTTTTGCATAATTTCCGGAGTAACCTTGGCTCCGTTTGCCTCGCTTATTTTCATAAGTCTTTCCAAATCTTCTGCAGACATTTGTTTTAATGTTTCTAAACCTGCAAGGTTCTGCTCTGCAGTACTCCCCATATCTTTCATTTGGTTTGCCATGTCGTTTGGGTCAATTGAAGGCATTGCCCGGGTCATTACTTCTTGAAGAGACATAATTAACTGAATATTATTTTGAAAAATATCATCCATTTGAAGTAAACCCCTTCGGTATATTGCATCCTTTGTTATAATTATCTCTTCAGGCATGTTTGATTTTGCAAGAAATGATTTTTTTGTCAATAAATTTGTGTACTCCATTCCGATTGCCCCAATAGATGTGGATTTCATAGGACAGCTGTATATTACATCTTCATAAATATCAAAAAAACCAGAACCATCCCCGTTCTTAACTGTCATTGATGCAATAGGAGTTGTAAATGGATCCTCAGTATGGGAATAAGAGACATGAAAAAATCCTTTTTTTAAAAATACATTTTTTACCAATTCACCATAATGCCTTTCTTTTGTTTTAGGATTAGTTACATCCCATTTTTCAAATCCAGATAATTGTAATTCGCTATTAGGTCCTGCAAAAATTGTTTTTGAAACCCTATATTTAAAATCATTATTTGGTTTATCCTTTCCTTTATTATAGGATATATTAATTTGTATTCTGGTTCTTTTTCCAGAATTAATAGTATCCCCGTCCATAAGTTTTGGATATTCGCTTTTAAATTTATCCAATTTGCTGTGATCTTTGGTCTTTTGAAATTCTTCTATTAATTTAGCCTCAGTTTCTACCGAGGGAATACCTATTTTTTTTCCATTTTTTCTTTTTATAAATCCATTTGGACCTAATACATATAAATTAATTCTCCCGGTTTCAATATCAAATGTCATCATTTGCGCCATCTTTATTTCAATGCTTCTCCGCATTGCTTGCAGAATTTTGTTCCTATAACATATTCTATATTGCATTTTTCACATTTTACAATTAGACGGAATCCACATTCTGGGCAGAATTTTGCATCTGGTTCCAGTTTAGCCTTGCATTTTGGACATTTTTCCAAAGGTTTTTTTGATCCTTTTTCATTTTTTAGCGCATCTAAACCTTTTGTTGCCCCTGCAACAACACTTCCGGTTGCAATATCTCCGGCCTTATAAGTTAAATTATCCTTTGTCCGTTTGAGTACTGTATCCATTACACCATCCAGTATGCCCATATCTTTCACCCCATTATCTCAAAATTTTTTGTATATATAACTTAGGGATATTTAAAATTGTTTTTGTTTTGAAAAATCGGTCTTTAAAACAATTTTTCCAACTTTATAAGATACAAAAGTATTTAAACATATTCTATTATTGTAATATGTTAATATGAACAAAAAAGAATTATATAAACTGCGCTCCCAAATGTGCAAATCATTTTCAAATCCGGCAAGACTTGAAATACTAGATAAATTGCGATATAAGGAATTATCTGTTTGTCAAATAATTGAAAAAACAGGGCTTTTGCAGGCAAATGTATCCCAGCAGCTATCATTTATGAAAAATCAAAAAATTTTAAATTCCCGAAGGGATGGAAAAAACATCTATTATTCAATTTCAGATGAAAGAATAATCAAGGCATTTGATTTATTGTTTGAATTTTTAAAATCAAGAAAATATTAGAGGTGAAGAAAAAATGGAAAAACCAAAAATAAAAGTGTATTCGACATCGGCCTGTCCTTATTGCGTCTATGCAAAAGACTTCATAAAGGGGCTTGGTTATGAATTTGAAGATATAAATGTTGGCATCGACCAGAAGGCTGCAATGGAAATGGTTCAAAAATCAGGGCAGATGGGCGTTCCGGTAATTGAAATCAATGGACAGATAATAATCGGTTTTGATAAGGCAGGTATAATGAGGGCGCTTGGAAAATAACCTTTATATATAAATATGTTTTAATTGATTATTATGAACTTATCCAAAAAAGAAGAAAAAATCTTAAAATCAATAATTGTTGCTTCAGAAAATGATCCAAACAAACCGGAATTTCCAGCAGATAATCCAAAATTTCCAGCCACCCCCACATATAAAATCAAAGTTTTAGGGTTTTCAAATGTTTGGCTAAAAGATGAAAGTTATAATCCTACAGGAACTCACAAGGATAGAATGGCATGGGAAATAATTGTAACTTACAGAAATTTCCTGATTGCCAAAAAAAGAGGACAAATTAAAACTGCCCTCCCAACAATGTCATTAATTTCATCAGGTTCAGCAGCAATTGCAATCCAGACGCAACTTAGAAAGTATAATCTGCCAAATCTTAGGGTTTTGATTGATAAAAATATTGATAACTTTATTTTAAATGCAATGAAAAAAATCGGTTGCAAAATATATACGATTGATTTGAAAAAAAAATCTTTAGGGTGGAAGGAGATTTTAGGTATAACTAAAAATCCCAATGGTTTTGATATTACTTCAAGCGAAGCCTTGGACCCTACAACCAGATTTTATGACTGGCTTAGTTATGAAATAATAAATTCTTCTCCGGATTATTGTTTCATACCTTTTGGAACAGGCAACCTATTTGAAAATATCCTAAATATTAATAAAAAAGAAGTTTCAACTAAAAATCACGACCCCCGTTTCAAAGGCAGACTAGAGATATTGAGAAAATGTAATTTTTTAGGAGCTACCTCTAATAATCCAAAAACAAAAGCAGATAAGTTATATGCTCCGCATCTTCCATTCATTCATTTTGATGAACAATGGATTAGATTATACCGCAATGCCGGTTTTTGCGGATCAGAATCAGAGGTATATCCAATAAAAGAGAAGTTTTTAAATGATGCATTAGAAATTGCAAAAGCCCAAAAAATAAAGTGTGAACCTTCAGGAATTGCAGGTTTGGCATTGCTTCTCCAGATAAGAAATAAAATTCCAAAAAACAAAAAAATTCTCATCGTTAATACTGGAAAAACTAAATATCCTTAGTTTTGGAAAATAAACATATCCTTTAAATCCTATTTCTTTTTTATCTATATTTATATGTCGGAAAAACTAAAATCAACAAAAATAGGCCTTATTGCCAATTTTCTTTTGTTAATCATTAAATTATATTTTGGTTTAATATCAGGAAGTCTGGCACTTTTATCTGATGCCCTGAATTCATTTACTGATATTTTGGCATCAATTGGAATATATTTGGCAGTAAAAGAGGGGCAAAAGAAAAATGATTCAGATCACCAATTTGGTCATTATGCAGCAGAACCATTATCTGCATTTGTTGTTTCAATTTTGGCGGCAATTCTTGCATTTGAAATTTTAAAAAGTGCAGTAGAAAAAATAATCTCACCTTCTATATTAAATGTAGGGTTAGTCACTATAGGGGTTGTTTTGCTTGTTTTGGTTACAAAATCTGTTCTTTATTTTTATTTTAGAAGCATAAACAAAAAAGAGCCAAGCCAGGCAATGCAGGCATATATGATGGATAGCAAAAACGATGTCGGAGTTTCAGTAATTGTTTTATTTGGGGTTGCAGGCGCATTTTTGGGTTATCCAATGTTGGATAGCGTATCTGCAATTCTTGTTTCCCTATACATCTTCAAAAACGCATTTGACCTTGGAAAAAAGAATGTAAATTTTTTAATGGGAAGTTCTCCTGAAAGAGAGGTAATCTATAATTTCGAAAAATTAATCTTAAAAAATAAAAAAGTAAAAAATACAAAAGTAATTGCCCATTATTTTGGGGATACATTTCATTTGGATATTACTATAAAAGTTGATAAAGAATTAAATGTTGCAAAAGCCCATTTAATTGCAGAAGAGGTTAAAAAAGAAATACTAAAACAAGATGATATTTCTCATGTTCAGGTTCATGTGGAGCCGTATTAACCTAGATAGGTTACTAATCCTCTTCCTTTAGATTCACTTGCAATTACTTCGAGTTGACAGTTAAATTCAATTGGGTATTTTCTTTCGTCTTTAGGTATTGCAAGCCCCATTTTTTCCATCAGATTTTTTATAAAAAACAGAGCCTCTAATTTATTATCATGTATTGCAATTTTTTTTACTTCCCTTAAAAGTCCTTCCATATGGCCCCTTAAAGTTCCCCCATAAGGTATTTTTCCAAGTATTATCATTGCACTCATATTGTTATAATTTTCATATCCCATATCCACAAAATTAAATGCTGTACTTACATTGTGTGCGCTTAAAACTAATGCGTAATTTTTATGAGTTTTATTATACTCTGCCAATCTATCTAAACTTCCCCTATCACAAACCCAAAATGCTCCGTTACACATTACTTTTCCGCTTCCATATATTTCATCCCCGCATAAAAGAAGAACATTTTTTGGATTTTGGGGAAATTCCATATAATCTATTTGTGTATTAATTTCTGAAAGTTGGGTTAGGTAATTGAGTTCTGTTGGGGCATTCTCAATCAAATCCATTACGCTTGCAAATTCAAGATATAATCTTTCTCCAGTTAACTTTTCTAATTGTATCATGGATTCTTTTAATTTTAAAAGAGTAAATTTATTGGCCAATGTATCTGCTTTATTAAATATATCTGGAGTTTCACTTTCCTCAAAGATATATCTTCCGGTATCAAACTCATTATTTTCATTAATTACATGGGCCATGCAGGCAAGTTCCCGATATCTTCTATTTCTTGAAAAATAATAATCATCTAGGTTTCTTCCATTAATATTTTTTAAATTGAACAGTTCTCCAAATCCTCCAACTGCCAAACTTGCAAGACCAAAAACAAATTTAATATATCCCTCATTATATGCAGTTGAAGTATATCCAAATCCTGAAATTGCCGGCGCAAAAACATCAATGAATTGCCCGTTGATTATTTTTGTTTCATCAATGTTTCTCCCCATCTGTTTTAGTTTGTTAATAAAGCGGGATCCAAAAAGCAGTTATATTCTCTTCCAATCATAGGTTCGATAATTATTGCCATTCCAGAATTAAATCCCGCATCTTTTCTAAATGCAATTGCAGAAGGAGTATTTTCACTATCAAGCACTTCATTTATTGCAGTTATTAATTCGTTTAAATTATTTTTACAAAATACGCTTTTATAAGCTCCAAACCCCCGTGAATCCCCATTTGCAGAAGACCTTACAACCAAAAAAGGGCTACTGTTTAATATTTTAAGAATGAGTTTTAGATCATCAATTTCTTTATCAGTATATCTTTTTTCATTACTTTTTAATTTCTCAGTCCACTCCATTGAAAGTACTGCCCTTGGGTTTATGCTAAAACCAGCTTCTTCTATAGCCATGCTTTTGTCATATAACTGCCAGGCCTTTTCACCAAGCAATCTTCCACCTATCAAATGCCAGTTATTTTGATAATGAGTTTTTGCTTTTTTTCCAATAAGTTTCCCCATATTAAACTATTATACTGTGTGTGGTAATGTTTAAATATATATTAGTTTTTCATTTTTTCTTTTATCTGTTCAATCCTATAATTCTGGTCTGCATCCAAAACTTCAACTTTTCGATCTCCAAATTGTTTATGCATTAAATACCCTGCATATGCAATCATTGCTCCATTGTCTCTGTTGAACTCATCTGGTGCAACACCAAATTCAATTCCGTCTTCATCGCACATAGTTTTGAGCATTTGCTGTATGCGCTTATTCTGGGCAACTCCCCCGCAAACAATTATCCCTTTTCTTTTGGTAAGATATAAGGCTCTTTCTGTTGCCTCGCATAACTCTGAAAAGGCAGTTTCCATTAGGGAATAGCATAAGTCTTCTTTGGATTCTTTTCCAATTAAATTTTCTGCATAAGTTAAAAGCCCTGAAAATGTTAAATTCATCCCTTTAACAGTATATGGAAACTCGATATATCTTCCAGTTTTTGCAAGCCTTTCAATTTCTGCACCTGATGCATATTCGATTCCAAGTTTTCTTGCAAAATTATCAAATAGGTTTCCAACTCCGATATCAAAAGTTTCACCCAGAATTTGAAATTCAAAAGGTTTTTTTTCAATTAAAATCTGGGTATTTCCACCGCTGATATACAGAATCAATGGCTTTTCAATTTTGGAATACAGCTCGCTTATTTTTATATGGGCATATGGATGATTTACTCCGATTATTTTTTTAGAATATTTTAAAGCAAGATATTTTGCCCCAATAACCCCAACTTTTAAAGGAGCTCCAATTCCAGGGCCTTGGGCAAAAGAAATCAAATCAACATCTTCAATTTTCACACCAGCCTTGCATAGTGCCTGATTTAATATTTTAAGAAAAACTTCGCTGTGATGGTCTGCTGCTTTTCTAGGGATTATTCCTTCATTTTTAGGTTTGTATGTATCCATCTCATTTGATAATATTTCTTTATTTCTGCAAATTCCAATTCCAAGCGTATGTGCAGTGCTCTCAATTCCAAGAACTATCAATACAACCACCAAAATGCAAGTATAGCAGATAGATTATAAAGAAAATGAATTAAAATGCAGGGCAAAATGCTTTTTGAATCCTTATAAATATATGCAAGAATCAATCCCATTCCAAAAGTTCCAATTATCTGGGTATATGAACCGTATGCAAAATGTGCAAGTGAAAAAATAATCGAAGATGGCAGTATTCCAAACTTTTGGGTTAAAAACCCCCTGAAAAACAATTCCTCGCTTACAGGCCCTATAAAAACTGCAGCAAATATTACCAAGGGGGTGAACATTTCTATTTTTTCAATAGTTTTATACTGATCAGATATTCCAAAGAAATTAAGGACAATTCCTAAAAAAAGAAGATATACTATTATTCCAAAAAATCCGAAGAAGACATATTTTGCTGTTTTTTCCCAGTTATAGTTTATTTTAAGTTTTATGAAAGTTTCTTTGATATTTTTTTCATATAAGAAAGCCAATGCAAAAAAAATCAAAAATGAATGCAGCAACAATACTCCGGTTTCAATATTTAAAATTCCAAAAAAAGAACCAATAATATAAAAAATAAGAAGCAAAATTGAAATAATTAAAAATCTAACTTCTTTTATCTCTTTTCGTAATATCCGCATCGCCCACATGAAACCCTGTTTTTGTGTTCTGCAAGCTTTACTCCGTCTCCGCATTTAGGACAGGATCTTCCGGATTTATACTTGTACGGTTTTTTTTCTTTTTTTGCCTTTGGTTTTTTCTCAACTTTTTTTTCAGCCATCAGTGTTCACCTATTTCTTTTTTGCCTTTTCTTTTTTTGGTTTTTTCTCAGCAATTTTATCCCGGACTAACAAGTGATAAGGTTCTGTTTTTTTCATTTTTTCTTCATTTTCATAAACATGAAGTTTCACATTAATTTTTGTAGATCCGTATTGAGTCTCAACTTTTGAAAGAACGCTCAATTGTGGGTTTGCCCCGATTTTTGAGCAAATTTCTTTTTTGATTTCCTCTCTTTTTGGAGTAGGCCCGCTAAAAGAAATTAGTGCATTTGCTTCTTTTCTGTCAAATAGTGCGTTTTTTGTTTCTTCCATTTTTTCAAATTTCATTTCATTCACCTTATTCTTTCAAATTTTCGTTTTCCCATACACTGCATTACTTCTGCCTCTTTTCCTGCCTCTGCGGTTGCAAGAGATTCTGGAGGCATTTCTATATCATATGTTTCATATGTTTGTGCATCCATTACATTTGCAATACTTCCACTCACCGAAAGGATCTGGACAGTTCTTCTCTCTATTACTGGAACTTCAACATCCCCATCGCTTGGAGTCAGGGTAATCTTTTTTTGCCCGTCAAATACTCCAATTCCGGTAATTCTCATTTTTGTAGAGCCGTGTTTTCCAGGTTTTGATATTTCTATTTGAACTACCTTGCATGGCACGCCGTCTATTAGCATGTGCCTTCCTTCTTTTATATCTTTTGCTGAACCAAACATCTTCTCTACCATTAAAAACACCAATAATATATCTAGTTTAAGATAATTATAAGGATAGGTTTTATAAAGATTAACCCTTTAGAAGATTTTCTGTTTTTAATACAAATATTTTTAATTATCAATCAATAATTAAAATTAATGATAATTGACACCCATTTTCATATTGATTCATTTGAATCATTTTCCATTCCGGAAAATATCTTTCCGGTTTTAGTCGGGTATTCCCACAAATCAAATTTGAAAACAGCAGAGATGGGAGAAAAATTAAATCTTCCATATGTTCTTGGAATCGCGCCGCAAACTGCAATAATCGAGGGAATTGAAAAGTTGGATAATTGGATCGATTTTATAAAATCCAAAAATCCGGTTGCAATAGGGGAAGTTGGATTGGATTTTTACTGGGCAAAAACAGAAAAGCACTTAAAAGATGAATATTTTCTTTTTGATAAAATGCTCGATCTTTCAAATACGCTAAATCTTCCACTTGTGATACATTCAAGAAAATCCGAAAAGCAGGTGTTTGAAATATTAAAAAGGAGGGAAAAAAGAGATTTTCTCATGCATTATTTTTCCGGGGATTATCTTCTTGCAAAAGAAATTATCGATTTTGGAGGATTAATTTCGATATCCCCCATGCATTCTAAGAATAGAAAAGAGGTAATTCAAAAAATACCTCTTGAGTTTTTGGTTGTGGAAACTGATGCTCCTTATGTTGTGAGGGACATACAAGATATTAAAAAAGCAATACAATATATATCTGATGTGAAGAGTATTAGTTTTCAGGATGTTGAGGACGAGACATTTAAAACTTCCTCAAAATTTTTCAATTTAGGTGAAAGGTATGGATTTTTTTAAGAACATTTTCAATAAAAAACCAAGAATCGCATTTCTTATAGACGGGCCGAATACAATAAGAAAAAAATTTAACATCGATCTTAAGGTTGTTTTAAATGAAATAAAAAAATATGGCGAAATCAGAATTGCAAAAATATACCTAGACCAATATGCCTCTGAAAAATTAATTGAAGCAATGATTAATCAGGGGTTTGATACTGAAACAACAACAGGGGATGTTGATGTTACAATGGCAATTGAGGCAATGGAATATGTTCTTGACCCGAATATTGATTTATTGGCATTTATGACGCGGGACACTGATTTCAGGCCAGTTCTGGTAAAGGCACGGGCAAAAGGAAAAAAAACAATAATTGCTGCAACAGATGTTGCATTCTCTGTAGCGCTTAGAAATACTGCGGATGTAATAATTATAATTGATGAAAATGGAAAAGCCGAACATTTAAAAAATAATCCAATGTGAATAAGTTAATTTTATTTTTTGAGGTGAATTGATATGGGAGAGAAAAGACCATTTGATATATTGAACGGATCTTTGAACAACAATGTAGTAATCGGACTTAAAGGCGGAGTTGAATTTAGAGGAACGATGGTAGCATATGATGTGCACATGAATCTTGTACTTGAGAAGGCTGAAGAAATTAGAGACGGAGAAGTTAAAAGAGGAATCGGAACCGTTCTTTTGAGAGGAGACAGCATTATATATATCTCTCCAGCATAATTAAAATTACTGGGCTTGTAGTTCACCGGTAGAACGCTCCCTTGGCATGGGAGAGGCAGGGGGTTCAATATACTGTTTTGGGTTTAGGGTTTAGAAGTTTTGGGTTAATTATGCACAAAACTCAAAACTGAAAACAATCAGATTATTATGAAATTCCCCCCAAGTCCATTTCTTTGTTTTGGGTTAATCTGCTTATAGGTTAGTTTTGAGAGTATATTAGGCAATTATATTACTAATTTATTCCACATTTTACCACAATTCATTTAAACCTTTCCAATCTATATATTATGCTCGCGCCTTTGGATTTTCCGGGTGCCTTGGAAAAAGGTATATTGCAGAACTCTCTGTTTGGCTATAACCAGCAATGTGATGTCTGGGCTTTATCTCATCGCATGAAGCTTGTGCCATTTAAGTAATTCTGTATTATGAAGAACGCAGTAATAACCAATGAGCTAGGTTTATGTTGGCTCTTTCCTGCAGGTTCTTCGACCGAGTCCAGAAAGGTGCGGGCTGTTTTTTTCTTAATTTTGTTGTAATATATTTTTAAAAATTAATTAATTTTAAAGACCTTTGAGTTTATTCAAAATTTCTTGTTTTTTTCTTTCATTTTCCATTTCCCGCCTTTCTATAGCAGCTGTATAAAGTTCTTTTCCTTTTTCACTTGTTATAAGCCAGAGATTAAGGCCGTTTATTATGCTACTTAGAATATTTTTTGGAAATTCCCCTTCATATTCCTTTATTCTTTTTATTAATTCATCAGCTGCCAGAGTTTTTGTTTCATCGGTTGTATTATCGAATATAACTTCTTTAAGAGTTCGCAAATTCATATCTACAATATTATCATGAGTGTATTCTTTTTTTGGTTTATCTTTATTTTTGGGTTTTTTTTTATCTGATTTCTTTAGTAATTCATCGCGAGCCTCGTATAATTCCCCCATGCGTACTTCTGCACTTGCATGCCCGGGATTTTTATCCGGATGATATCTTTTTGCAAGTCTTTTAAATGCTTTTTTTATCTCTTCTTTATTTGCATCCTGCCTAACCCCAAGAACTGTGTAAGGATTTCTTTTTTGTTTTCCGGTCACAATATGATTTTGAATAATAGTGTTTTTAAATGTTACTTTTTATGTTTTATATTGTTTTAATGAAATCACATATGCAAAGAGTTTTATATTTACACCCCTAATATTACTTTCTTTAAAAAGGTAATTTTTATGTCTGAATTAAAAAAAGTAAGCGATGCAATATGGAAAATTGAAAAAGAGGAAAGTATGAATGTCCCTGCATATGTTTTTGGAACAGAAAGAATAGTCCAGAAAATGAAGGGAGATAAGACATTTATCCAATTAAAAAATGCAGCGTCCCTTCCAGGAATAATTGATCGGGCCTGCGTTATGCCCGATGGCCATGAAGGATATGGTTTTCCAATTGGAGGAGTTGCAGCCTTTGATGCAAATGAGGGAATTGTTTCCCCCGGAGGCATAGGGTATGATATTAACTGCCTTCATCCAGATTCAAAAATTTTAACTTCCCTTGGCTATACAAAAAAAATAAAAGAGTTTGAAAATGATTTTTCCTTTATGGTCCAGACAAATGGAACAATTCTAATGCATGGAAAATCTTCCCTATGCACTGGAAATTTAAATCGAAATGCAATTTCATTTATGTATAAACAATATGAAGGAATTCTTTACTCTGTTTCAACTCTTTCAAATGCAGTTTCTCTAACTCCTGACCATCCAATATTTACTATAAATGGAAAAAAACTTCCAGATCAATTAAAAGAGGGCGATTTAATCCTGGTATATCCTTTCGAAGGAGTTCAATATTCCCCACTTGATGGAAATGAAGAAGAAATTGCAAGATATGCAAAATTACTTGGATATTTGACTGGAGACGGAACCCTGACTTATTGTGGAAAAAAGTTGAGAGTAACTTTTTTTGGAAAGGAAAAAGATCTTGAAAAAATAAAAGAGGATGTAACTTTTTTAGGTTATCATTCCCATTTGCGTACAAGAACAAGAAAACATAAAATAAATGAAAAAGAATTTATTTCAACTAATTCAGAGCTTCATGTGTATTCTGATGAATTTGCAAAAAAACTGCTCGAACTTGAAGCTCCACTCGGAAATAAGACAAAAACCATTTTTAGAATTCCAAACTGGATAAGGCAATCTCCATTATGGATAAAAAGATTATATCTTGCATCTCTTTTTGGAGCAGAGCTTTCTAGTCCAAAAACCTCTTCAAAAACCGGATTTTATATGCCTATTTTAAGTATGAACAAGGAAGAAAAATTAGAAGAAAATTTAAGGGGGTTTTTTCTTGATTTAACAGAGCTTCTCAAGGAATTTTCAGTAGAGGTTTCAAAAATTGCCTTTGTTGAAAAAATAAAAGATAAGATAAGATTAAGATTGGAAATTGATGGAACTGAAGAAAATATTGAAAATTTATATTCAAAAATAGGTTTTGAGTATAATGAAGATAGGCTGTTTCTTGGGCTTTGCACGATTTTATATATAAGATATAAGAGGCAATATCGAGATAAAAGAGAAGAAATAAGGGCAAAGGTAGTTGAATATAAATCAAAAGGGTTTTCCTTAAAGGAACTTCAAAAAAGATTCTCTGGAAAATGGGCAAACAATAGATTTATCGAAAGAGCATATTATGAAAATAAAAGTGCTAGAGCTCCATTGTCAATTAAAAGTTTTAATGATTTTGCAGCCAAACAAAAAGAATATTATTCTTCCTTTGGTGCATTAGCCTCGCCTATTTTAGATATTTCAAAAACTAATTATTCTGGAAAGGTTTTTGATTTTACTATAGAAGGAGTTCATAAATTTATTGCACAGCAAATAGTAGTTTCAAATTGCGGCGTCAGGCTGTTAACAACTAATTTAACCGAAGACCAAGTCCGCCCAAAAATAAAAGAATTATGCGATAAATTATTCAAAAATGTTCCTTCAGGAGTTGGTTCAGAAAGCAAACTAAAAATCTCTCATGAAGAACTAGACAGTGCAGTAGAGCTTGGAATTGATTGGGCAATAGAAAAAGGATATGGCAGGAAAGAAGATAAACAGAGAACAGAAGAATATGGAAGAATGATTGGAGCTGATGCAACAGCAGTATCTCCTACTGCAAAAAAAAGAGGAAAAACACAATTTGGAACGCTTGGTGCGGGAAATCATTTTTTAGAAATTCAAAAAATAGAAAAAATACATGATGAAAATTCTGCAAAATCATTTGGTCTTGAAGAAGGAAAAATTGCAGTAATGATTCATTGCGGTTCTAGAGGCTATGGCCATCAAATCTGTTCTGATGCCCTTCCAATACTTTTAACTTATGCAAGGAAAAATAATATTTCACTTCCTGATCCAGAATTAGTTTATGCTCCAATACAAAGTGAGGAAGGACAAAAATACCTAAAAGGAATGCAATGCGGTGTAAATTATGCATTCATAAACAGGCATGTAATTATGCACTGGGTAAGAGAAACCTTTGATGAGGTATTTGGAAAAGGAACTTCTGATTCAATGAATCTTGTATACGATGTTGCGCATAATATCGCAAAATTTGAAAAACACCTTGTTAATGGAAAAACCCAAGAATTATTGGTGCATAGAAAAGGAGCAACAAGGGCATTTCCAAAAGGAAGGGAAGAATTGCCCATTGAATATCGCTCAATCGGACAGCCGGTTTTAATTCCAGGTTCAATGGGAACTGCAAGCTATGTTTTAGTTGGAGAGGAAAAAGGCCTTGAGGTTTCCTGGGGTTCAACCTGCCATGGTGCAGGAAGAGTGATGAGCAGGGGGGAGGCAATAAGGTCTTTTAGGGGAGATAAATTAAGAGATGAACTCTGGAACCAAAATAAAATATATGTTCGCGCAACTAACCCCAAAGTAATTGCAGAAGAGGCTCCAAATGCTTATAAGGATGTTGATGAAGTAGTTGAGAGCGTTGTAAAGGCAGGGATAAGCAAAATTACTGCAAGAATGAAACCTATAGGGGTAGTTAAAGGATAATGTAATTCCTGTTTTATTTTTTAATTAAATAATTATATCCAGGTGTCCATTCATCAGTTCTAAGAATTACTGAATCTATCGTATTTATTACATTTGGAAATTTTTCCTTTAATTTTTTAATTATTCCATAGTATTCATCATAATTTTTAATCACGAATTCAAGTTCTATTCTCCAAATATTTCTTATAAAATATTGGATTTGAGGTATTTGGCTGCAATATTCCAATAACATCTTTTCCTCCTCTTTGGTATAACTGTCAATTTTGATCATTGCCTTATAATGTTCAAGATTTAGTTTTATCAAATCAATTTGGACTCTATATTGGAGTATTATCTCTAATTTTTCCATCCTTTTTATTTTTGAAATTACAGTTGTAGGGTTTGTTGAGGCATATCTTGCTATCTCCACTGTAGAACTTCTTGCATTGGAAATGAGATACTCTAATATTTTTTGATCTGTTTTATCTAATTTATTCTGGATAATTTTACCTGCAAATTCTACAGGTTTACATAGCTCATTATTAAAATACATTTTTGGATATTGCTTAACATCTAAAAGCCAGTCTCCATAAAAATCAATAATTATGTCTTTAAATTCAGAAATAATCTTATTTTTTAAATCATAAAAAACATAAATATCATCTGAATATGCTGCAAATATAAGATCCCATGAGCCGTCGCATTCTCCCATCCAGTATATATTTATAAATTTTCTAAGAGAATCGATAAGAACTTCTTTTCTGTTTGGAATATTTTTTAATTTAATATATACTTTAAATAACTGAAAACCCATTTTATTTGGATTTATTGAGGTTGTAAATCCAGTGAGTATCCCATTTTTTATGAGCTGATTTATTCTATATGCAACTGTTTGTCTTGAACGGCGTATTTTTTTGCCAAGTTCACTATCTGAAATTCTGCAATTTTTATCTAATTCACTTAAGATTTGTTTGTCGATTTTATCGAGTTTATATTCCATAAATATCACTTATATTTAGCATTTTAAAAGAAAAAGTATTAAAATAGTATGTTTTTGCAAAAAATTGAAAGATATATTTAATATATTTCTAATGTTCTAATAGATGTGGTGATAATATGAAAAGGATGGTATTACCTCAAAATGTTGAAAAGGTGTTTTCGGGAAAAATGCCTAACGGTTTTATTAACAATGTAAATGGCTGGTTTTTTACCAAAAGGGAGGTAAAACAAGCAGCAAAGAAAGGTAAATTGCTAACCTTAGATGTGGATATGAGTGGTAAAGGAATATGTTCACTCAAATGCCCTCATTGCTTTAGAAGATCAAATGAATTTTTAAAAATGAAAGTGCGTGATTTTGTAAGTTATGATGAGTTACTTGTAAGAATTGATGAAGCAAGAAAACTTGGTCTTAAATCTGTAAAATTAATTGGCCCAGGAGAGCCTTTAGAGGATCCAAACTTCATAAAACTTTTAATTGCCTTAAGAAAAAGGAATATAACCCCCATAGTGTTTACTAAATCATATATTCTTGGAGATGATTCTCTTTGCCAAAAACTTCATGGAATGGATGGAAAGACAATGATTAAACTTTTAAAAGAATTGGATGTGAGTATTTTATTTGGCGTAACTTCTTTTAATTCTGAATATGAAGATGGGGTAGTCGGCAGAATTGGATTTCATAAAGCAAGAGAAGAAGCAATAAGAAGACTTTGTGAGGCAGGATTTAATGAATTTGTTCCAGGACAGGCAACAAGACTTGCAATGGTATTTAATCCAATAACCCCTTATAATATAAACGAAATTTATGATGCTTATGTGTGGGCAAGAGAGAGAAATATACATCCAATATCATCCCCAACAATGGTTGCAGGAAAAGGACTTGATACAATATCTTCCATACTTCCAGATAAAGATAAGTTGATTGACCTTTATGTTAAAATAAACCTTTGGGCAATAGAACATGAAGTTTATACCCTTAGTGATATTAAAAAATATGGAGTAGCATCCTATGTTGGGGGCCACTGGTGCAATCAGATCTCAGTTGGAATGTTTATGAGAGGAGATGGAATAGTTCTTAGATGCCCTGGTGATGATATAACCATCCAAGGAGATATTAATGAACAATCTTTGACTCAAATATGGAACAATAGTGAAAACAAAAGAAAATACGCAGGCCAGTTTAACAATGGGTGTCCTCCAAAAGATGGACAGAATAGTACTGGTGCAAGATCTTTTCCGGAAGGGTTTTTTGTCGAAGTTAAAAGACGCATATTGGATTATTTTAAAAGGTAAATCCTTTTATCACCAAAATAGCTAAACCCCCTTTCTTTAGAAGGGGGATTGCTATTATATTTTATGTCTACTTATTATCTGTCGATTTTATCGAGTTTGTATTCCATAAATATCACATATATTTGGCATTTTAAAAGAAAAAGTATTAAAATATTATGTTTTTGCAAAAAATTAAAGAGAATATTTAATATATAAGTTCTGTTCTAATGTTATATAAGGTGGTAAAATGTCAAATTTAGAAGGTTATTTAAATAATGTGGATGGTGTTACTAAACAAGCGATCCAGAAAAAAGTATTAACAAGAATGGATCTTAAAGGAGAGAATAGATTCTATAATTCTATAGAAGCGAAAACTAAGATTAGATTGTTTGATACATTAGTTTATCTCTTACATTACTATTCAGGGTCTGATGAGGAAACAGTTAAACAGAACACATTACAAAAGTTAATTGAATTTTGTGTGAATCATGGAGCATTTTTCAATTTGTTAGAACTATCTGATGATAAAGAGTTACCTCCTATTGTAAGAGAAGCATTTAAGAATAATATGGCAAATGCAATTTTACATTTTATTAAAAACCACCATTTTTCTCTTTATGAAATAGTATATATATCCAAAAGTGAGAACTTTCATCCATTAATAAGACAAGTTGCTATGGATAACTTAAATGATTCAGCCCTATATCATATTGAAAATGGAGCTAGCGTGATTGATCTAATAAGCATAGCTAATGATACCAAAATGTTTTCTCCATCTGTTAGAAATATTGCTTCTGATGATATAAAAATTAGGACAAAGTATTATATAGAACATACAGTAAAAGAAAAAAACTGGCCTGGTGCTGACTCCTTTATCAAAAGCTTTAATACTCTTTCGAAAAATCAAATTTCTTTATCTGTGTTGCAAGACGATCAATATCATAAGTTGATTGAAGAATTAATATGTGGGGTTTTTTCTATTGAGTATAACGAATATAGAAAGGATAGTTCTAATGGGAATTTTGCTATTATATTTGTAAATATAGTAATTTTGTTATTCCAAGCAATACCTGAAAATTTCTATGAATCTGTTTCACAGAAATTTTTTGAAGTAATGAAACGGAATCCTACGATCGTATATATGTTAACAAATGATGAGGCTCTCCCACTATCTTTACGCGAATTTTTTGGATCTAAATACTTAGATTTGATCGAAAATAATTCGCATGATAAAATAAAATTCTGTAATAAAATGGTTAAAATATGTAATAGTGAAAATTCCCCTTCATCAATGAGAATATATGCTGGAAAACAATATGTGTGTGCCCTTTTAGATACTTATATGCACCCGGAGGATCTTTTACTTAAATTAATTAAAAATGAAAAAACTTTAGGAGAGGTAAGAGTGTTTGCCCAAATAAAATTGAATCAGATCTTTAAAAAAGTAATTGATGAATTAAAATTAAATGAAAGAAATCCTCTTGAAAGGGACGGAATTATAAGTAAACCTAAATTTAGATTTATAAAAAAACTAGTCAAACCTTTTAGGCGTCTAGTTAAAACATAATCCTCTCCCTTCTTTTTTATTTAAGTATCGAATAGGATATTTATCACATAAAGATATATTTATAAACACTTCTATCCATATACTATCATAGATATATATGAACTCACACGCAATGATTCCAACCCAGATCTATACAAAAGGAGTTGCAGGAATGGGCAGTAGCAATGACAATGCAGCAATAATATTTGGAAATAAGAGATGGGTTGGCTCCAGAAAAGATATGGATGAAAAACTAAAAACTCTAATTTCTCCAACACAAGATCTAAATATGAAGTCTAGTTTTCCAAACCCTAATCAGGATGGAAGATATAACAGCATTTACCATCAGGATGGAATTCTTATTCCAGGATTAAAAGATAGCCATGCCCACCCGGTTTTATATTCAATAATTGGATCGTTAGATCCAATTTATATTTTTGGTTTGAAAAATAAACATGAAATCCTAGATAAAATTAGAAAAGAAATTGATACAAGAAAGGAAAAAGGCATAATCTTTGCTTATGATTTAAATACCACCTTAATAAAAGATTTGAATAGCCAGGATCTTAATTTGATAGAATCCGAACTCCCAGTGATTATTTTTGATCCATCTTATCATGGGGCAATTGCAAATTCAAAAGCATTATCTGTTATCAATCAATTGGCAATTAAAAAGAAAAAAGAGTTAGGGCGAGAGCTTGCAGGACAAATGCTTCCAAATGGAAAATTAAGCGAGGAATATGTATTTTTAGCATTTGAGCTAATGGATTCTGTTTTTGGAAAAGATATTAGCGAGGCGGCAAAAAACGAATCCAAACACATAATTTCATATCTTGAAAATATGTTAAAAAGGGGAGTTACAAGCTGCAATGACATGCTTATTTCAACACCGACTCAGGTTTATGCACTCCTTTTAGCAAATCTTGAATGGAAAGATTTGAAAAATTCTAAATTTCCAGTCGATAAAATTTATTTAAGGCCGGATTTATTCCTGCTTTTCTCAAAAAATAAACAAACATATGGGGAAATAATTTCCAAATTGAATCCATGGATTAATGAAAATAAGGTAGGATTAAAACTTTTTTCTGATGGTTCTTTTGGAAGTTATACTGCAAATCTTTCAGAAAATTATTCCAATGCAAATACAAATGGAATCGCATTTGATTCCAGAGCGCTGTACACTGATGCATTTAATCTTATTAAACAATTAGGCATAAAGGATGTGAGAATACATGCAATAGGAGATAGGGGAATACTCCATGCATTAAATATGATTCGAATTGCCCGTTCGGTAATTGGCAGGGATTTAAATGCAGGAATAGAACATTTTGAACTTTCAGGATATTCCAATATAATTCAAATTGCAAAACAGATGGGAATTAAGGTTTGTATACAACCAAACTTTAATTCAGACATATATGATTATAGGGATAGATTGGGTGAGAGAATATCCCAGATTAATCCCTTAAAAAGTATCTCTAATTTAGAGATACCTATGACTTTTGGAACAGATGGAATGCCGGATAGCATGTTATTTGCATTATTTTCAGCAATAAATCATCCAAACCCCAAGCAGGCACTCTCTTTTGAAGAATCATTGATATTTTCTTCTGATCCGGATCCATCCAATTTAATTATAATTTCTAACAATGCTTTTAAGAGTTTACAAAGAATGCCCGACCAAGAGCAAATTAAGATTGCATTTAAAAGATCAGATGAAATTGCAGCTGCCCTAAATCAATCAGTTTTGAAAACCATTATCGGCGGAATTCTAGCATCCTCTTAATTATATTTTTCCGTTAAGTTGAAGCAACTTATAAAACATCCCTATATTCACATATACACTTTCTCTCATAAATTCAGGTAATATGTTTTTTGGGTGGTTATCCAAACTTTCAGAAGTAGTCAGTCTTCCGTCCGTAGTCATTCTTGGCATTATATATTCCCAGCATGCATTGGAATTTAAATTTTCCATAAATTTCTCATCAATGGTTTTGAATTTGGAATTAAATTCATTTACAATTACTGTATCTGCGCCTTTTTGAGGAAGCGCTTCTGCAACTATGAACAAATCAACTTCTTTCATAATCTCTTCCAATGGTTTTTTTTCTAAAACCGAACCATTCTTTTTTATCTCTTCAATTACTTCTTTTTGGCTTGAAGCCCCGTCTATAATGCTGTTTTCATAAAATTTCATTCCAAATTTCGACCAGATTCTATAAAATGATTTAATTGGCCTTGAATATCTTATCAATCCGTATGCCCCTATTTTCAATCCTTCCAGTTTTCCAAACCTTTTCCATAAATTATACAAATTCCATAATGCTGCAATAGTGTGGTCATCACCCATCATTGCATTTAATACCGGAATTTTAACATTTCTAAACATTTCCGGATTATACGGGCCCCTTATTGCCATTATATCGGATACATCAGATAATGAATTAACTGTGTCCATCACTCCTTCTTCTCCGGATTCAAGATAAGTTCCTTTAATACCTTCAATTCCAATCCAGCCTCCTCCTCCTTTAATTATTCCTGATTTTAGAGAAGCAGTTGTTCTTGTGCTTTCTGCTGCAAATAACAATCCCAGTACTTTGTTTTTTAGGATATCTGGCCTTTTTCCATCTTCAAACTCTTTTGCGATTTTGAAAATATCCAATATCATCTCTTTATCCAAATCCTTTGGAACTAGAATGTGTTTTGTCATACCTCTCACCAAATATATTAGAAAAAGAAATTTTTTAAAGTGTGGCCAACCTTTTCTTACTATAATTTCGAGTGAAAATTCAGAATAAAATGCAGGTATTGTCCTATGGGTTTTTAACCTGTTCAATAAATAAATTTTTAGAAATACAAAAATTATTTAAATAACCTAATCTATATCTTATCATGAAACAAACAAACAAAATATTATTCGTCTTGATTTTATTTTTGGGATTAGCCAATTTATCATATTCTGTTTCGTTAAATGAAATAATACTTTCTATTTTCGGGGATAGATCAGCAATAATTTTATTAGAGCCAACACTCAATCAGGGACTCTATTCTGATTCAGTTTGGCCTACAGTTAGCACAGATGTTTCCTCTCCGTTTGGCCCAAGGCTAAAAGCATCAGATAATTTTAGGTATGATTTTCACAAAGGTATCGACATAGCAGGAAATTTAAATGATCCAGTCTATTCAATAGATGAAGGAGTTGTGTATAATATCTATCCTGATGGAAGCTCAACTTATCCTAATGGGGGAAATGTTATTGTAATAAGGCACACTCCCAAAGAACCGATTTTATTTCATGGAAATTATTATACCCGGTATTATTCGGTTTATATGCACTTAAATGAAATTTTAATCCAGCCGAATCAATTTGTAAACAAGGGCCAGGTAATCGGGAAAATGGGCCATTCGGGAACAACTGATTTTAATCATTTGCACTTTGAAATAAGAGTTCAAACTACCTGTTCACAAGAATATCAAATTGCAAATCCAAAAGCATCATGTTCTCAGGTTTTTCTGGTTCCAACAGATCCGCATGTAAATCCATTTTTATTTTTGAATTATAAAAATAGAGGTAACATGGATGTGCAGGTTTTAAGGTCAAACCCTTTAAAAATAAAAATATCTTCTGATAATAAAGAACTTGATTTTAATTCGGTATATGTTGTGTACGGAAAAAAAGAGAAAAAAATAGACCTTAATTTAAGAGAAGGAATCGATCCTTTAAACATGGACAACAATTTATATGATGGAGTTCTAATTAGCCCCTTAAAATTTAACAAGGATTCTTCAAAATATGAAATCGAGATAACTTTCAATAATTTTAAAAACTATGATTTTATCGAGGTAAGGGATATATTCGGAAAAGGAGTAAAACTTTCAAAATAATTTTATTTTTTTCCAAGCTCTTTTTCTGCAAATTTAATATCCTCATAAGTTACTGTTTTTCTTCCAGCATGCCTTGCAACTGTTATTGCAAGCCTTGAAGATCTTGTTGCAATATCTTCCAAATATTCAACTAATGCTTCCACTGCCTCATTGCTTACTCTTTCAGCACCAGATTTTCTGATTATTCTCTCTATAGGAGCCTTAGGTATGTCCATATCATCACAAATAAGCTATAATCAGTTCATTTTAAAAGATTTGCGTTCAAATCTGTTTATTTTTGGTTTAATCAGTTCTAATCTGCTAGATTTTGCCTTAATCAGTTCTAATCTGTCTTTTTTTGAAAAAAACCTTGGAAAACTAAGGGAATAGCTTTTTAAACATTTTGTAAATTAAATAAAATATGCAAAATATAACAGTAAGAAACTTCAAACCCAAGGAACAATTGGGTATGCATTTGGTTGCTGAAATTTATTTTTCAGACCCAGCTGTTCTAAATGATGAAGAAAAGATAAGGGAAGCATTGATAGATGCTTCTATTGCAGGAAACATGACAGTTATTAATACTTCTTCACATAAATTTTCTCCGCACGGAGTTACTGCGTTAGTTTTGTTGGCAGAATCACACATTTCAATTCATACCTGGCCAGAGCATGGTTATGCAGCAATAGATATATTTGCCTGCGGCAGGGGAGAACCTGAAAAATCACTTGAAAGGCTAAAAGAATTACTGCCTGTAAAAGAATTAAAAGTTTTAAAAATTAACAGAGGGCTGTTCTAATTATTTGTTTTTTTTTATTTTCTGCTTAGCTTTCGCTAATATTTTTTAAAATAAATTAAGATCTGCTGAATTCTTCAAGATAAATTTTGAAAGCAATGGTTATTCTTGCACTCCACTTGTTCCAATTTAATTTAATTAAATTTGGAGGTGATCTATCCGCAGGTTCCCCTACGGATACCTTGTTACGACTTAGCCCTCCTCACACTTCCCCGATTCGAACCTGACTATGATCAGGGCCTCATCGAAAAAATATTCGGATGACTTGACGGGCGGTGTGTGCAAGAAGCAGGGACACATTCACCGCGAGATAGTGACTCGCGATTACTAGCCATTCCAGCTTCATGAGGGTGAGTTGCAACCCTCAATTCGAACTATGGTTGGATTTAGGGGATTTGCTTCTCCTCTCGGAGTTGCGGCCCATTGTTCCAATCACTGTATGCCGCGTGTAGCCCAAGGCATTCGGGCCATACTGACCTACCGTCGCCCACTTCTTCCTCCCATTTAACACGGGCAGTCCTCTTAAAGTGCTCCATATCCGCAGATATAGATAGCAACTAAGAGCATGGGTCTCGCTCGTTTCAGGACTTAACCTGACAGTTCACACCACGAGCTGACGATGGCCATGCAACACCTCTCGGCTTGTCAGGCAAGATCTTTAGTCTGACCTTCATACTGCCGTCGGCCTTGGTGATATTTCTGGCGTTGTATCCAATTAAACCGTAGCATCCACGGCTTGTGGTGCTTCCCCGCCAATTCCTTTAAGTTTCAATCTTGCGATCGTACTCCCCAGGCGGCAGACTTAACACTTACATACCTAAAACTTAAAAATTTAAGTTATAAGGTTCTACGCTACAGCACTTCCCTAACTTACGTTAGAGAAACACCAGAGTCTGCATCATTTACTGCTAGGACTACCGGGGTCTCTAATCCCGTTCGCTCCCCTAGCCTTCGTCCCTCACCGTCAGAAACGTTTTGATTGGGCGCCTTCGCCACTGATAGTCCACCTAGGATCAACGGATCGTAATCTTTAAATTGCAAATTTTAGACGCAGTTTAAAGATTTTTACCCCTACCCCAGGTGTACTCCCAATCTCCCCCGTTCTCTAGCCTAACAGTATCTACTGCACGCCTTAGAGTTAAGCCCTAAGATTTCACAGTAGACTTAATAAGCCGGCTACGGACGCTTTAGGCCCAGTATACGTGGGTACCACTCGAGGCGCTGGTATTACCGCGGCGGCTGCCACCAGTCTTTCCCACACCCTTATTCTCCAAGTTATTTACACTTGGCAAAAGACATTGGCAAAGCCAATGCCACTCAGAATCCCCCTATCACGCTTTCGCGCATTGTAAAGTTTTCGTCCCTGCTGCATCCCGTAGGACTAGGGCCCTTGTCTCAGTGCCCTTCTGGGGGCCACCACTCTCATGGCCCCTAGAGATTATAGGTTTGGTGAGCCGTTACCACACCAACAGCCTAATCCCCCGCAGTCCCGTCCTATGGCGGTCTGGCTACAATTTGCCAGCCTTTTGAATGATTAAGCATTCCAGCATAAATCATCTATCGTGGATTATCCTCAGTTTCCCGAGGTTATACACGTCCTTAGGGTAGGTTGACTACGTGTTACTCAGCCTTGTGCCACTTTTGGAAGCCCAAAAGTAGACTTGCATGGTTTATTCGGATTCTGATAGCAGTACCCTCCAGTAGGATCAACTGGAATTTGGAGTACCTAAAGAATTGTTGTTGTTACACCATTACTTTCATTTAAACTCTTGAAGACTCAGTCAAATCTATAAGTAAATAGATTTCCATTTTCTCTATTCACCAAGTTATTTTTGATATACTTGGTGATAACCTTTATTGAATATAAGAAAGGTAAGCAATATATATGATAGTGAGACTTTATAAAGGTTTCTTTTTCAAATCCCTCAAATTCTCGACTAAAAATATTTTTTTCAAATCTCTGGCTATCTAATTATCGATCATCCACTTTATAATGATATTTCCAGTTCATCATGAGCCATAATTACCTCTAATTCTCTTTCTCTATATTTAGGCTCCTTTTCTATAATCTCTTTTTTAAAGACCTTTGCCCTTTCAAATACCTCTTCAATCCCAAAATCATCCCTTGTTGGTTCATGATGTCCAAGAACAACTCTTTTTACATTTGCTGCCAATGCAGTTAAAATTGCCCATTCATAAGTGCTGTGGCCCCAATCTATTTTACTAGGGTATTCTTCAGGAGTGTATTGTGCGTCATAATATAATATGTCTGCTTCTCCTGCAAGTTTTACCAATCTTGGATCAACTATATCCCTATGTTCAGTATCAGTTGCAATTACAATTGATTTTCCTGCATTATTTAATCTATAGGCAAATATTCCATCAGGATGGGATAATTCTACAGGTATAACCTCGACAGTTCCAATTTTCACTTTTGGAGGTGCAGTTCTTTTTAATTCGTTGCTACAATCTATCATAGCCGGAAGATCATCAAATTCCACTGGAAAATTTGGAAATTCTTGCTGTCCTCTTAATGTTTCCTCCATCGATTTTCTTTGGTTATGTCTTGAAACTAAATTTATTATACTATCACTAAAAAATATCGGAACAAAAAAAGGAAGACCCTGAATGTGGTCCCAATGAACATGAGTGCAGAGAATATAAATGAGATTTCCATATAATGTAGTGAGTGGATTATAACCTGTTTTGTCCACAAATTTTCTTTTTGCAAGTTCTCCTCCTAAATCTGCAGCGCCATTTCCTACATCAATTACTATTAAAGGACTATCTGGTGCTTGTATCTCGATACAGGTAGTATTTCCTTTGTATGTTCCAATAATTGATTGTGGCTGGGATGATAAAAATTTCTCAACCTTGCCATTATCAAGTTTTCCATATGTATCTAAAAGGTTATCAATTCCAAATTCTCCCAATCTTTCAAAGATTTTCGTTATTTTTTTGCGTACATCCCCTGATTTTAATGGCGCACACCTGCTACCTGTTGCTCCCCACACCCTCATTTTTAAAGAAATTGAATTACTGTTCATAAGTACCTATTAAAACAAAAAATATAAAAATGGATATCTTAAAAAAAATCAATAAATTTTCTTTTTTAAAAAATTAGGGATTCCAAAGCTTCCGATATGTATCTCTTTATTATAGTATTTTAAACCTTCAATACTTCCAATTTTCTTAGAATCAAAATTATTTATCGGATCATACTTTTTTGAACAGAATGAAAACCCGATCACTCCGCTTGGGTATGTCGGAACAAGGGCAAAATAATATTTATAAATTGGAAATAAATCCTGCAATTCCTTTCCAGTCCTCTCAATTATATCCTGATGGTAATACATTGATTCTGATTGCGTTACTAAAATTCCATCTTCGTTTAGTGCATCATTTATATCAGAATAAAATTGCCTTTGAAATAAAATTTCAGCAGGGCCCACAGGATCGCTCGAATCAACAATTATAATATCATAATTTTTATTTTCTTTTATAAATTTAGCCCCATCCTCTGTATAAATCTTAACTCTTTTATCATTTAATCCTTGTGAAACTTCCGGGAAATGTCTTTTGCCAACCTCAATTACTTCCTCATCAATTTCACATAAATGTATCTCCTCAATTTTTTTATGTTTTACTATTTCACTTATTGTTCCCCCATCCCCGCCTCCAATAACCAAAACTTTTTTTGGATTAGGATGGGCAAATATCGGAACATGGGCAATCATTTCGTGATATGCAAAATTATCAAATTCAGTCAGCATTACCGCATCATCCAAGACAAGCATTTTTCCAAATCCTTTTGTCTGCATAATTCGTACCCGCTGAAATTTTGAATTGTAATCCTCTATTACTTTTTCTATTTCTATTCTCATTCCCCTTCCTTTTTTTGCCTCATCGCCTTCCTGAAAAAAATATTTTTCCATTTTTTTTCCACACCTCATTTTCTTTTTAATATTTTCATTCTTGATTTTTTAGCCCCAAAATAATTAATTGAAAACCTTTTCATTTTTTCAAAGTCATATTCTTTGCAACTAAATAAATCTATATATCCATATCCTATGTTCCCGTTTTTTGAAATCCCGAAATGACAACATATTGAGGATGTTTCTATCAATTGTATTGCAGTATATCCGCAATACCCCTGTTTCTTTCCAAAATATTTTATGATTGTTTTTCCAAATTTTTTCATTTTTATTATTTTGCACAATTGCGCGATATACTCTATTATTACTTTTTTATTTTCAACTCTTGTTATATCACATCCACATATATCCAAATGAGTTGATGTCCCCCAATATTTAATGTCCATCAAAAAACCTTTTTAGTTTTATTTGCCCTAATAATACTTATAAATCTATTTGCAAAATATATTAAATTGGTTCATTATTTCATTTCTTTTTTTGAAATAAGATATCTTTTTAAATACTCTCTATATAAGTATTACAATTAAAACCGATGAGTTTATTATGAGGTGTCTATATGCCAAGTTATATAAAATTTGAAACGCCAGTTGAATTAGTCCCGAAAATTTTGGATGTAATCTCTCATGCAAAGGAAAGCGGAAAAGTAAGAAAAGGAGTAAATGAAACAACAAAGTCAATAGAGAGAAAAAATGCAAAGCTTGTTGTGATTGCAGAAGATGTGGACCCAGAGGAAATAGTAATCCATATTCCAATGCTGTGTGAAGAAAAAGGAATTCAGTTTGCATATGTTAAAACAAAAGTTGATCTTGGAAAATCAGTTGGAATGTCTGTTGGAACATCCTGCATTGCAGTTGATGATGCAGGTTCGTCATCAGAAGCCCTTTTGGATATCTTAAAAAGGCTTCCAAAGCCAGAAAGCAAGGTTGAAGAAAAAAAAGCAGAGCTTCATTCTGAAAAACCAAAAGAGGAAAAAATTGCAAAACCAAAAACTGAAAAAAAACCAAAACAAGAAAAGAAAAAATAATTTATAGGTGAAATTAAATGGCAAATGAAGCATATCCGGCAAAAATTGTCGAAATAAAAACCAAAACAGGTTCCTGTGGTGAGATATACCAGGTTTTATGCAAGGTTTTAGAAGGTCCGGATACCGGAAAAATTCTTACAAGAAATGTAAAAGGTCCTGTCAAGGAAGATATGATAATCATGCTCCTTGATACTGAAAGGGAAGCAAGAGAAATTAAGAGCAGGTGATTTAAATGCCCGATTGCACATTCTGTCAGGAACCTTTGGCAAAAGGAAGGGGAATTCTATTCATAAAAAGAGATGGAAAAGCATTTTATTATTGCTCAAGCAAATGCAGAAAAAACTCACTCAATCTTAAAAGAGAGGGAAGAAAAAAGAAATGGACAAAAAGCTATAGAACCTTTAAGGCATCTCAGGGCAAAAACAAAAAGTGAATTTTATGGAAATGACAGTAGTTTTAATAAAGCCTGATGCAGTTCAGAGAGATTTGATCGGAGAAATAATTGCAAGATTTGAAAAAAAAGGACTTAAAATTGCAGGATTAAAAATGATGCAGTTCACTCCTGAAATTTCAAAACAACATTATTCTCATTTAGTTGAAAAATCATTTTATTCTGGCCTTGAAACTTTTATGACTTCATGCCCCATAGTTGCAATTGCAGTTGAAGGAAAAGATGCAGTTGAGGTTGTAAGAAATATTGTCGGGGTTACAAATGCAAGAGAGGCACTTCCCGGAACAATTCGGGGGGATTTCTCAATGAGTGTTTCAAAAAATACAATTCATGCAAGTGATTCAAAAGAAAATGCCCGAAAAGAATTGGAAAGATTTTTCAAAAAGGAAGAATTGTTTTCTTATTCGAAACCAGATAATTACTATTCGCATGATGAACTCTAATTTAAATTTGATTTTTTTCTTTTGGAAAACCATACAACTCTCTAAATTTTACTATTCCGCCATATTTTCTTACCACTGAATCAGGAATATGGGTATTAAGGCCAATAACCACATTTAGTTGTTCAAGGGATGGAACCTCCATAAACATTTGTATGTATTCTCTCATTAGTGTTGCTATAAATTCCGGATTTTTTAATTTTTCAAGTTTTTCTTTTTCTGAAATATTAGAAAATTTATACTGTTCAAGAACCTTTTCAAATCTTTTCTTCATTTCTTCATTTCTTTTTCTTATTTTTAATGATACTGGGCATCCCCTTTTTTCTTTGGTATAATACCCCCACATTCCATCATTATCTTGGGGGACCAAATACTTGTCCCTATTAACCAATGTGCTTATTTCCTCATCTGTTATATCCCTGATTTTATAATAGTCGGATTTCTTGTTTAATTTTGCATTTTTAAAAATTTCTTTAAATCTTCTGCTTCCGATATCTACATTGCAAAAAATGCTTGTTTTTTTATCCTCGGATACAAAATCCACAACAAAATATTCCCTGATCATAAATAATCCTGCAATTTCCCAGTCTGCTTTAAATCTGGATTTTTTTAAAAAATCATATATTTGTGTTTCTGCTTCTTGTTTATATCCTTCTATTTTTTCATTTTGCAAATAATAAAGGGAAATCCAGAGAATAAATAATTCTTTGTCATGTTCGTTGAAATCCAGTTTGCCTTCATTTTCCATTAAAGGCAGGGTGATTTCAAGCAAATTGCACCATGTTTCAAGAAGAAACCCCTGCCTATGCTTTGTGCGCATTTTTATTTCATTCATTTTTTCTAAGATCTGTCCACCCTTAGGGATATTATTTAAAAAATTTAAGATTTGTCTGAAATCCATATTCCTTATTCTTGTTAAAAGATTAGTTTTATTTTCTATATCCTCACAAATAGGTGGAACAAGTTTAATTCTTTTTTTTGGAACGTAATTATCTGTGAGAATAGTTGATAAAGAACCCATGTGATTATCTATATCCTATTGTGTTTTTAAACCTATTTTTGTAAAGATTGTGGTAGATTGTTACAACTCTTTTTATACTTTTCGTAGCATAATTATTTTACACACGATAAGGTGAACTAAAATGAATTTAGAAAATAAGATGAATAAAAATTTGGATTTTTTCAATGCCCTGCAGTCTAATTTGTCTTATCGCTGGCACGAGTTCAACTAATTCTAAAATAAGTTCAGAGATACTTGAGAAAATACTTTATCTCTATTTTGTAGAGCGCCTGAATATAAGAAGAATTGCAAAAGAGCTCAATCTTTCACATATGAGTATATACCGGGCATTGAATAGGTGTCATTATGATTTTTAAAAATAATTGAGGTGCGTTAATATGAAATATAATAAAATAATTTTAGATGAAAACGAACTCCCAAAATATTATTATAATATTTTGCCAGACCTTCCCGAAGCCCTGCCTCCACCAATAAATCCGCAAACAAAAGAACCAATTTCTCCAAAAGATTTGGAAATTATTTTTCCAAAAGAATTAATAAGACAGGAAATGTCCAAGGAACCAAGGATAAAAATCCCAGATGAAATAAAGGAAGTATTATTGAAAATGGGCAGACCATCCCCTCTAATCAGGGCCAAATATCTTGAAAAATATCTTAAAACCCCTGCAAAAATTTATTTTAAGCATGAAGGATTAAACCCCTGCGGCTCTCACAAGCCAAATACAGCAATTGCCCAGGCATATTATAACCAAAAAGAAGGAACAGAAACTTTATCAACTGAAACCGGGGCAGGCCAATGGGGAACAGCACTTTCATATTCGTGTAATTTTTTCGGCCTTAAATGCGAGGTATTTATGGTAAGAATTAGTTTTGACCGAAAACCACACAGAAAAATTATGATGCAAACTTATGGTGCAGATGTTTATCCCTCCCCTAGCAGTAAAACAGAATTTGGAAAAGCATATCTTAAGAAAAATCCGAATACTCCAGGAAGCTTGGGCATTGCAATAAGCGAGGCAATAGAGGTTGCAATAAAAAATGAAAATACAAAATATTCTCTTGGAAGCGTTTTAAATCATGTAATGCTACATCAAACAGTTATTGGGCTTGAAGTAAAAAAACAATTAGAAATTGCCCAGGAAACTCCTGATATTTTGATTGGTTGCGTTGGAGGGGGTTCAAATTTTGCAGGATTTTCATTCCCATTTATGAAAGATAAATTAAAAGGAAATTCAAATGCAAGATTTATTGCAGTAGAGCCTTCAACCTGTCCAACTCTTACAAAAGGGGATTATAGATATGATCATGGGGATACGGCAGGTCTGACTCCTCTTTTGAAAATGTATACACTTGGAAAAGATTTTATTCCTCCTCCAATATATGCAGGAGGTCTTAGATACCATGGGATGAGTCCGATTATTTCACTTCTTGCAAAATATAATTTTGTTGAACCTGAAGCCTATCCACAAAAAGAGGTATTTGATTCTGCCAGAATATTTGTAAGAACAGAAGGGATTATTCCTGCGCCAGAATCCGCCCATGCAATACATTCTGCAATAAAACATGCGATTATATGTAAAGAAAAGAATGAGAAAAAAACAATTGTTTTCAATCTCAGCGGCCATGGACTTTTGGATTTGGGGGCATACGAAAGTATTTAATATTTTTCTTACCTAATTAGTTATAAAAGGGATTAAGATGAGGTATAAAGGAAAATATCCAGAACCAAAAAAAAGTAAGAGTATTCCACTTAGAAAACTTTTTATGGCCGAAGAAAGAGTTGCCGATGAAATTGCCAATAGTATTCGTTTGGATAAGGATTTAGAAAGAAAAGAATCGTTGCTGTTAGCGCAAAGAAATATTGCGATTGGAATCATCTCAAGAAAAAATTTCATTTTAGAAAGCATTAAATATGCAGTATTACTTGCAAAAACTCTTCGGGTTGAAAAACTTGAAGCATTTGCATCAGATTATAAGGAAATGGCAGAGGATTTAAAATATTTTCATCAATCTCATTTGGAATTTTCCTATGATTCTCACATTGCTGTATTATATCATGCAGCATCAATTGCCTACCAAAGATTGGGGGATTCAAATAATGCGCAGGATTGTTTACAAAACGCCAAGTTCTTTTTTACAGAGTCTGTTGCTGCATCAGGGCCTGAAAAGGCAATGTTTCATTAGATAATTTCCATTTTTTCAATTGCCTCATTAATTATCCTATCGAGATTTACTTCATTTGCAAACCCATCTATTCTCTCTTTTTTTGCTTTTGTTGCAGGATGTTTTATTGAGCTCAAAGAACAGCAATCCCTATATTCCTCATTGGATAATTCGTATGTTCCAATTTCTTTTGCAATTTTAATTGTTTTTAATTTATTAAATCCGACAAGGGGTCGGTAAATTGGAATCTTTATTCCATATGTTGCAGAATAAATATTCTCAATTGTCTGGGATGCAACCTGCCCAATGGAATCTCCGCTGACCATTCCAAGTATATCTTCTTTTTCGCAGATTTTTTCTCCAATCCGATATAAAAATCTCCGGAACAAAACCAACTCATATTTTGGATTTGTTTCAAAAACATATTTATAAAATACTGAATAGGGAATTAGATATAATCTTCCTCTATTTCCATATTCTCCGAGTTTTTTTATTAATTTAATTATTTTGCTCTCTGCTACTCTTTCTTTTGAAAGAGAATAAATATGCAAAAAATCAATATTGCAACCTCTTCCCATCATCAAATATGATGCTACAACTGAATCTATCCCTCCGGATAAAAGGCACAGCAATCTTCCTGATGATCCGATGGGGAGGCCTTCAAGTCCGCTTTCTCTTCTTAAAAAAACCAGAAAACAATTCTCAAGAACCTCTATATTTATTTTTATTTGTGGATTTTTCAAATCTATCTTCAGCTTCAGTTTCTCATACAGGTGTTCTCCTATCTCCTTATTTATCTCCATTGAATTTTCAGGATATTTTTTATCTGATCTTTTTGTTTCAACCTTGATAGTTTTATCTTTGATTAATTCTATATTTTCATTTAGATACTCTATGATCCCGTTTTTATCCCTTTTTAGTTTTTTTCCGATTCCAAAATATGAAATTCCGAATATTTTTTTCAGGTTTTCAATTATTTTTTCTTCGTTTTCGCAGTATTCAATCAATATTCTTGATTCTTGTTTGTATATCCTTTTAATTAGGCCTTCCAATTTTTCCAGAATATTCTCTATCAGGATGTTTTCAAATTCAGGCCGGTTTTTTCCTTTTAGTGCAATTTCATTATAATGTATAATGGCAATTTTCATAGATATTACCTTGTAATTATAGTTCCGGCTTCTCCGGCAATCGCATCCAATACCTTATCAAGAGAAGTGATTATTGCCTTGTTTCCCCCATTTTTTATAAAAGTTATGCATGCTTCAATTTTCGGGCCCATGCTTCCTTTTGCAAAATGCCCGTCTTTTAAATATTCCTCTGCCTTATTTATAGTTATTTTATATAATGCTTTTTGGTTTGGAGAATGAAAATTCAAATATACATTGCTTACTGCAGTCAAAATCATCAAAACATCTACGCCGAGTTCGTTTGCAAGGACCTGCGAGGCCCGGTCCTTATCGATTACAGCTTCAATTCCCTCTATTTTTTTATTTTTTATGACTGGAATTCCGCCCCCTCCTGTGCAAATAACTATCACTCCGGTTTCCACTAATTTTTTTATTGAATTTATCTCTAATATTTTTATTGGTTTGGGTGAGGCGACAACCCTCCGGTACCCTTTTTTGAGCTCATAGGCCATGTTCTCTGATTTTTTTTCATCATAATACGGTCCGACTGGTTTTGTTGGATTTTTGAATGCCAAATCCCCCTTTTTAACAAGTGTCTGCGTAACGATTGTAACCACTTCTTTTTTGGTTAAATTCCGTATAAATTGTTCTATCCAGTATCCTATTTGCCCCTGGCTCATTGCTCCGCAAACATCAAGGGGCATTGGTTCAACTTCCCGGCGGGCCTGTTCCTGCTGAATTAAAATATTTCCAACCTGCGGTCCGTTTCCATGCGTGATTATTATTTTATGTTTTTTTTCTATCAGTTTTGAGATATATCTGCAGCTTTTTTCTATATTTTTTTTCTGCTCTTTTTCAGTTCCTGCCTCACCTTTCTGCAGAATTGCGTTTCCCCCGAGTGCTATTACAATTTTCATAAACAAAAACCAGTTGTTATTCTTTTGGAGCAGAAGAAAAATATTTTCTGAATTTTTCAGTTAAAATCAGTCTTTTCGTTCTTCCCGCACTCTTTTGCTCTATAAATTTCAAATCAACAAGTTCTTTTATATATGGATAAACCGAAGGCCCCAATTTTTTTGCAACAACTGATTTTAGTATATTCCCGTCGTTCATATTTATGAAACTTAATACCCTTATTGCTCCCCGCCCAAGTTCAACATCCTGTGCAAGTCCCCGTACTGATTCTGCGTATTCGTTTTTTATTTTCATTATATATTTTCCTTCATTTTCGCAGATTTCTATTGCGCTGTTTCGCGATAGGTATTCATTTTGAATCTCTTTTAAAAGTTCTATTATTTTCTGCTCATTTTTTATTCCGCATATCTTTTTTATCTCATCAACTTTTAATTCTCTCGCGCTTATAAAAAGAGATGCCTCGATTATTCCTTTTGGATTTTGCATAACTATCATCTTACCACAAAATTAATTAATTCTTTGCTGTAATCTGTTTCATCAATACTTTTTCTTTTGCCGGAAATTGCAGATATAATATCCTTTATGCACCTTAAAACGCTTTTTTGTGAAGTATCAACTTCAAAAAGTTTGCCGCGAAGATTTTTTCTGGATTTTAAATAGCAATAATCCAATAATTCGACCATTAGGTTGTCATTTATCTTTTTTGCGGCATATTTTCTTTTTATCAGTCTTTTTTCAAGTGTTTTTTTATTGCACCTTAAAATGAATATAAAATCCGAATCAAGTTTTATCTCGCATAATAGATGCGATTCTATTATCCAGCTTTTTCTTTTTCGAAGCTCTTTTTTAAGTGCATTTCTAAATTTTGGCATTAAAACCTCCATTTCATTATTTTTATCCAATTTGAATGCCTTTATTTTTTCTATCAGTTTTTTGCAGTCATAAAGTTCTATTCCGGTTTTTTTTGAAAGTTTTTTGGCAATTGTGGTTTTTCCACACCCGGGCGTTCCGGTTATGATTATTTTCATTTAAAGCACTTTTGAAAGATTACTCAAATATTTTTTTCCAATTTCAAGAATTTCAATTCCTTTTTTAGTCAATGTGTAGTATTTTCTTCTATTTTCAAATTTTGATTGGATAAGCCCTTCTGATTCTAATCTATACAACACCAAATAAATCATAACTTTGCTTGTTTCAAATCCGAATTTTTTTTTAATTGCGCTATCCAATGCGTATGCATATAATTTTTTCTCTCTTTTGATCAATGATAATATATATAGCCACAAATTTCCAGAAGTTAAATGTTTTTTTAATCTTCTTGTAGGGGAATATGCATCTATTTTATTTTTTTCCATAATTTAAACAATCAGGTAATCTTTATAAACATTATATCCCTATCCAAATTATGAGTTATAAATTTCTGCTGATATTTTTATTTGTTATATCAGTATTTTTATCAGCAGATTCTTTTTTTAGTATAAATGACCTTCAAAAATTTATTCTTCCTGCAACAATTCTTCTTGTAAGTGCTATTTTTGCCCTTTCCTGGGCCCTTTCAGACCTTTTCAATTCTCCAGAATTGAAAGCATGGGTAAAAATAGAGCTTAGAAGCTTTATTTCAGGGGCAATTTTAATGATTCTTGTGCTGGCATTATTTTTTGGAACAAATTCCGTAACATATATTTTAACTGGGCAACCCGATGTTTCAGGGGCTGCAATAAACACATTAGAAGGATTTACAAAACCGCTTGAAGCTGCATATTCGGAATTAGTTACTGCCTCGCATTATATAGGAATGGCTGCGGGTTTTGGATATTCCGCGCCTGCATGGATGTATTATTTTTCATATAGTTTTATGAACAGCCCCCACTCCGGTGTTTCCGCCCTAAATAGCATGGTTATGCAGGGCGCAACAAGCATAAGCCAGGGAATTTTCATTTATTACACCCTGATAGTTCTTCTTGATTACTTTTCCAAGGTTATCCCCCCGGTAATTCTTCCAATTGCCCTTTCGTTAAGATTTATCCCATTTACAAAAAAGATAGGAAACACTTTGATAGCGCTTTGCATAGGTGCTGCGATAATCTTTCCTGTTTCTGTTCTTTTAGTTTCAGAATTTCATAACATTGCAATGAAAAATATCGGCACTCCGACACTGGATATGGAACCGTTCAAAAGTTTTTCATATCCTGCAATCGGCTGGCTTTGCGGAGGAGGGGATGCTGTAATAGGAACTGCAAAAGCATTTATCCAAGTTGGCGAGTTTGTATGGGGAATCATTGAAGGAGTTGCATGTTGCGCTGCATTTCCTCCAAGCTGCCCTATTAATTTTGTACTTTGCTTTACTGCTGCAAGTTCAGTTGTTTATCCTATAACCGTTGGAGCTTACCAGGCATTGTTTTGGACAATTGTTGCAATGGATTATAATTCATTTTTTGGAGAAGTTGATGTAATAGGGATATATTACTCCCTTTCAGCATTTCTTGAAACAGTAATAAAATACCTGCTAATAAGTGTAATTGACGCCCTGTTAATAATTATAATCACTGTAGTTGGCACAAAAAGTATTTCAATGGCAATTGGCGGAGAAGGATATTTCTATGGAATACAAAGGTTGATCGGATGAGGGCCATATTCTTTTTTTTAATTTTAATTTCAATTTTTTTTCCTGCAAACGGCATTGAAATCACCCTTGACCAGATAATGCAGACTGATGCCGGGCTTTTAATAGGCGCAGTAATTCTATTCAATATTTCTATAATAACCCTTGCATTTATATACGGAAAATCTGCAAATGATGCGCACGCCCTTGTGTTTTCAAAAGACGAATCATATCACCTGCTATTCTCCATAATTCTTTTGCTTTTTGTAGTGGGGATTTTAGCATCTTTTTGCAGCATTTTTTCAGCATTTTTTGGTTTTGCATTTGATTCTGCAGGAATTAGCGATGCCTGCTCTGATAAACTGGATAGCGGCCCTGTTGAAGTATCAACCTGTTATGTATCAAAAATGGAAAATGATGCAAAAAATCTTGTCTCCAATTCAATAGATTTATCTGTGGATTATGAAATGAGCTCAATGTGGATTTATTCTTTCAATATCCCTATGTTTGGAACAACAATGACCCCTACAAAAGCATACAAAAAGGCATATGGAATGACTTTTGATATGATGAATACTTTATTTGCAACTCCTGCACTAATAAGCCTTTCAATGCAAAAAATCTTTTTGAAATATGCAGAAACAATTTCAATTGCCATTCTTCTTCCTGCAGCACTTTTACTAAGAATATTCTTTCCAACAAGGCAAATGGGGAATATATTAATTGCAGTTGTGATAGGAATACAGGTATTTCTTCCATTGATGTATGCATTTAACGGGGCAATGTACGAGAATATATTAACTCCTGAGGATTGCACATCAAATCCTTCATATGCAGGTATGATTAAGGATAATCTTTTTGGTGACTGCAAAAGCAATGTAAGTTTCCTAAGTTATGCACGGCTTTTGCCACAGGCGTTCTTTCTTCCAAATCTTGCAATAGCAATATTGATAACTTTTCTTGGTTCGATAAATAAGGCATTAAGGGTGATTGGATGAGGGCAAAAGAATTATTATTTTTTATAATTTTTGCAATTTCAATTTTCTCCTCTCAAGAGCAATTGCCCACATTAATTTCAGATGTTGAAAGCTCACAATATGAATTGTTTTCTGACTGGAAATTTCTTTCAGTTGGAATCATCCTTCTTTCAATACTTCTTGTTTCCCTTGCATATGCAATAGGCCAGGCATTTAATTTTGATGATTTAAAAGTATGGGCAAAAGTTGAATTGGGACAGGTAATAGCGTCAGCGCTTATTCTTGCAGTGTTTATGGTGCTGTTAATCTCATTTGAATCATTGTTTATTGTTTTTGTAAATTCCGGCGGAGATTTAGTGCCCTATCACTGCGATGCAGATGATGCCAAATCATGCTCAAATCAGGTGGCTGATGAATACATACAAAAGTTGATAGATCTTGGACATGAATCCTCAACGGCAAATATAGAAAATGCCTATGAATATGCAAGGGCAATGGGAAGAAGGCATGGGGCAACAGGCCACACATTATTGATTCCTCCTCTGCTTTGGGGAAGTTTTTCTGCAGGAGAAGCGCCATGGAACATATTGCATGTTGAACGCCTTTCTTTAGTTACCGAGCAGTATGGCCCTATCCTTGCATCCTTATATGCGCAAAAATTTTTAGCTACTGATATTGCATACAGTATAGGGCCGTATATACTCGTTTTAGGTCTTTTGACAAGATGTTTTTATGGAACAAGAAAGCTCGGAGGGCTTTTAATTGCAATAGGAATAGGGGTGATGTTTGTGTTTCCTTTGATGTATGTTTTTAATTCACTCACCCTTGCAATGACTGTTTATGGAGGAACAATAGAGGATGCATCAGGCGGAGTCATGGTTTGCCCTACTGAATGCACAGATGCTCTTCCTGTTGGCTATTATAAAAAAGAAGGGGGAGTTTATCCTGTTTATTCTTCTGATTTAACTTTTGAGGAATACTCAAAAGTTTCTGATCTTAAATCCCTTTCAGATTCTGTGTCCATTCATATAGACGATGCGACAAGAAATATTTATACCTGCAATCCGGTAAATGTTGATATTTACGAAACGAGTACTCTTGTCTATTCTTCTGTTTTTTGCCCTTCAGAATGCAAAGCAGAGCCCTATCCAATATTTACCGATAGTTGCATTGCTCCTGAGGAATGGGAATGCACAGAAACAAATGAATATCCAGACTATGAAAACATTGACCTTAATATAGAGGAAAACTGCATAAAAGCTGCATGTGATAAAATACCCCAAGTATGCAAAAGGAACCTGATTCTTGATGTGGATAAATTAAAAGGAGTATACCTAGAGCAGTATGAAAAGTGCCCGGAGGACTGCAAAACAATTCCTCCCCTAAAATCCGATTGCAGCCAGGAATGTTTGGATATAAGGCCTGAATGCAGGGTTTTGTATTACGATGATGGCGAATTTCCTGCAACAAGCAGCTATTATGATGAAATCGCAGAAAAATGCGATGTAGGCGATGATGATTGCTATGAAAAACTTTCTGACAATGAAAGGGATTTATTACTAAATTTTTCTCAAAAAGCTTTTGTTCCGGCATATTGCACAATTGAGGAAGCAATTTCTGTTGTTGGCGGACTTTCCTGCGATATTGACATGCCCATGTCTTCAGAAACAGGGCAACAAAAAATTGTTGTAACTGAAGATAATTCTAAAGAAACCCCAGGGTATTGTGTCTCAGTTTATAATTGTATAGAGGTTGATAGTAATGGAAATTGCCCGGAATATTATGCAGAGCCAGAAACCCATGAATGTTTCTATTGCACTGTTGATGAATCAAACCATGTTTTTGTTGAAACTGAAAATGGATGTAATTTGCCTTCAGATATCGGCAACCCTAAAACAGCAGCAGAGCAGTCCTGCATTTTTATAGTTCCAAAAGAAACAGGTAACTGCGAGGAATGCCTTTTTGTAAATGATTTTCTAAACTTTAATCCCCCGGTAATATTTGACTGCACTATGCTGTGCGGCGATGAAATGCCGGGGCCAACGGCAATTTCTTCCTCTGATTTTGCCAAGCTTTCCTCAAAGGGAATGTATGGCACAGAAGATATAAAAAGCATTTCAGGATTTATTCTTCCGGCATACATTTTGCCGTTGTTTAATATACTTGTTACAATAATGTTCATAAAGACATTTTCTCCGCTCCTTGGAGGGGACATTGAAATCCCCGGTCTTTCAAAGGTGTTTTAGAAATGAAAAAACTACTGCTCATGTTTTTGTTTTTATCCATTCTTTCAGTTTCTTTCTCTTCATGGCAGATAAATGTAGGTATTTCTGTTTTTGCATCATTTTTAATATTAGTAATAATTTATGCAGTTGCATTCGGCTTTGAAATAGATACTCTAAAAGTAACAACAAAAGAAGAAATGGTCCAGCTTATATTTACAGTAGTAATTGCAGCTTCTCTGATAGGAATCGGAACCTATTTGGATGATCTTGGAATAGATATCTCTTCTATGTATGGGAGTAGCAATAATATTCAGGACCATTCTTTGATTTTAGTGAATGAAATTATGGATAGTCTTGCAAATAGTTATATCTCTTTAAATGAATTTGGCCAGGAGGCGATGTATGAGTCTTCAAGAACTTATATCTGCGTTATTTTTTCATCATCCTTTTTTGTTTCATCATGCAATAGCTACTCGTTACTTTCACAGTCGTTTTCAATCGGAATGCAGGCAATTGCAATTTGTTTTGCAGAGCTTCAGGCGCTTTCGATACTTCTCTCAATTGGAGAAAAGTTTGGATTTGCAGTATTTCTTCCGTTTGGATTATTTCTCAGAACATTTAAATTCAGCAGAGGGGCAGGTGCATTTTTCATTTCACTTGGAGTAACATTCTATTTTATTCTTCCACTAAGTGTAGTTTTTATGGAAGAGTTAAACCAGCAATATACTCCGCCAGAAGAAAAATCCCTTCATTTAAACTCTTGTGAAGTGGAATCAACAGGGGGCGTTGGCCATTTATATATGGATAATCCAAATAATGTAAAAGATGCCCTTGGTTTAAATAATGGAGGAGGGGCCCTTGGAAATTTAAAATACTACATCTACCAGATTTTTATAAGGACTAACATAATGCTTTTTGTTTCCCTGTTCATTATGGTTTCAGCAATAAGGTGGTTTAGCAGCGCATTCGGAACTGAAGTTGATGTTAATGCAATTGCGAGGCTTGCGTGATAAATATGGCCATCGAGTCTGTATGCGGAAATTTTGCTAATATTTTCTTTAATAATATCTTGATTCTTTGTGCAGTTTCATCTATTGCAACAGCGGGCCTTATTGCACTCTCATATATGATAGGACAGATATTTTCAAACCCGAAAATATCACTATGGTCAAAAACAGAAATAATACAACTATTTTTTTCCTTGGTTTCAATATTTTTTATAATTATTTTTGTCCAGTCATTTTGCAGTTTAAATATTGGCGCAGTTTCAGAGCTTACTACAATTCCATCTACAGAAACTATAAGTATTTTTGATGCAGCAGAAAAATATTTCCTGAAATCCGGCGCATATATACATACAGCGCTGAATATAGAGCAATACCAGTTAATGTCTTATAATATGCTTCTTTTAAGGGGAAGATATGACTGCTCATTTGGACCCTTGTTATGCCTTTTTGGAAACTCGATGATTTCATATTCTCCATATGCGTGGGCATCTGTTTCAATGGGCATTTTAAATATCTCATTTAATTCAACATTGATTGCATTTATGAGCAATCTTTCATTTTTTTTCGTATTAAAATATGCAGCAAGCGGTTTTGTAATGCTGTTTTTGCCATTAGGGATATTTTTTCGTTCCCTTCCATATCTGCGCTCGCTTGGCTCTCTTTTTATTGCAGTTGCATTTTCTTTTATGATTGTTTATCCCTTAATTTTATCAGTATTTTATTTAATTTTAGATGATGTAATAGATATTGCCAAAATAGATGATGTATTGGAATCTAAATATGGTGACCCCCAATGGGTAATTGATAAATCTGATGCCAGCTCGGTAGTTTATGCATCTTTTGATCTTGGAACAGATGATTATATTGATAATTTCTTGGAGGCAGATAGTAGTACACGAAGCAGGCTGGAAACAGAAATATTTAAAATTGCCGGAGGCTCATTTATTTTTGGGGTTTTTATTCCAACACTTGCACTTTTAGGTGCAGTTGTTTCAGTAAGTTATATCGGAAAACTCCTTGGAGAGGAAATTGACTTAAGCAGGATTATGAGGATGGTTTGAAAATGAGTGAAATTGATTTTTTGCTTGGACAGGATTGGTATGTTACCTGCGTTCTGGCAGTTTTTGCAGTAATTTTAGTTTATGGACTATTTTATGCAATTGCAAGGGCATTTAGTTTTGAGGAATTAAAAAGAAGCTCAAAATCAGAAATACTTCAATCGATTGCAACACTTCTAATGATCCTTTTTGTAGTTACTATAATAAATCAATTGGAGGAATTTTCAATAAATGAAATATTGGGAAAAAATAGTTATGTTGTATGCGGAGGGACAGAAATTGGATTTAACGATGGGAATGAACCGGAACTTAAAAATGTAATAGATGTAGTTGAATGCAGGTTTGTTGAGCGCTCAAAAGAGCTTGCACAAATTCAGGATGATATAATCACAAGTGAAGAGGGCCCAGGAGGAGTTTTTACAAAACTTTCAATGATTATTGGTGTTGTAGGGATAACTGTTTTTGAGGGAAACTGGGTTGCAAGCTGGTATTACAAGGCAGAAACAATAAGACTGCTGAATAATTTTGTAATAACTGCCCTTATTGCGTGCAACTCAATTCTTGCAATTGTTATGTATCTTAAGGCAAATATGCTTGCAGTATTTCTTCCATTTGGATTGTTCCTGAGAAGTTTCAAGTATAGCAGGGGGATAGGGGCATTCTTTATTGCAATGGCATTCGGCTTTTATTTCATATTTCCTATTCTTTTTGTTTTAACTGACCCGGGCTTTGTAGAAGTTCCGGCTATCCCCAAAACAAATATCGACCAAAGCTCAAACTTCTGCTTTCCAACCTTTTCAGGAATTGTTTCACAGGCAACTACTAATATGGCAGATGATACTACAGGCATTGCCTCTCTTACTTTTTCAAAAAAAGCAATATCCCAGTTTTATGTTTATATGACTACCCACGCATTCGTAGTTTTTGCAATAACTCTTATATTTGTAAGATACATGACCTTCCTTTTTGGCGGAGATGCCTATGAGCTTATGAGATTTGTTTCAAAGGTGATTTAATTGGTGAAAAAGATTATTTTGATTGTTTTTTTTGCATTACTTATTTTTTCCGGATGCACATTTAAAGAACAAGAAACCAAAAATTGCTGCAGTTACAAATTTGCATTAAGTGGTGAATGCGAGTATACTACAGGAGAAAAAGTTGAAACAGAATCCTGTGATATGGAAAAAATGGTCTGCAGTGTAACCTTTGATGACCCTTCAGACCCAAAAGCAATTTATGAATATCTTCCAATCTGCACACAAATAGATGATGCCGGAGATGGCTGTCTTTCAAGCAACTGCACTACAATGATTTGCGGGCAGTTTATATACGAGCCGTTTATTACTACTTACAGAAGTTCGGGCACTATGGATTATGATTCCCTGACTAGTGAAAGCACAATAAAACCAGAAGGGCTCTATCTTGGAAAATGTATTTTTAATCCTCTTGATTACACATTGAGGTATGTTCTTGAAAATACAGAAGGCTCTGCATATGTAAACACTTTCAGGTTTGGAGTGGGAGATTCCTTTGCAGGATATGAGAAATACAAATATTATTTTCCAATATCTGATCAGTACTGTGGCATGAGCCCTGAAACAATAACTGGAAATACTTTTAGTGCTCCGGTTGACAGATATATGAATTATCTGGTTTCATATAATTCCAAACAGCAAGGAGAAAAATTAACTGCCACAGAAGTTTTAGAGCAATTTTCTGCAGACTACTGTACAATGACCGGAGAGTGGAGGGAATCACTTTCAACAATTGATTATTCTGAATTTAGTATTTTTAATATTGGTCCTTTACCTGAATGGATAATTCTTCCCTATTCTTCGGATATGGATAATATCAAGTATTATTTTTATGGAGTCAATAGTTATGTCTATTCAATGAATGAGATAGATTCTATAAATCCCATGAATACCGAATCTTATTTTGGAATTGATAAGGACTTTTATTCAGAAACCCTTATAGATATTTATAAAGACCAAATGTTAAATCATCTTGCACCATATGAATGCTCTTATGAGCTATCAGGACAGATGTGCATGTCTGGAAATTGTAATCCTGATGTTTTAGGATATTATAGGAAAGTTTGTTCTGCAGATGAAGGACAAGACGGAGTTGCATGCGATTGCAGAATTGTACATGCCACGCCGAATGGAGACGGAGAAATGGAACTCTCATGGATATATGACGACATAAATATTAATGATTATTATCATTTATATCCCCACAGCTATTTGGGCCCTGAAGACAAAAATGCACAATACTCAAAAGAAAACCCGGCACTAAGTTATGTTATATGTGATGCGAAAAAAACTGACGGAAGTGAAATTCCATGGGAATTTGTTAATTATTACTATAACAGTGATTTAGAGCTTACCCACCACACATATACAATTTATAATGAAGACGAATTGGCAGCATTGCCTATTGTTAAGACTCTTTTTCACAAGGAAATCGTTTTTATTGAAGGAGAGAATGCAGGTTATGCATATATCAATCCTGATGATTTTGACCAGACTTATTTTGCTAAAACCTGCAACCTGAAGCGCTGTACGGATAATACCTATATTCCCGGAGAATGCGATTATACATTTAAAACCGATTCAGGAAATAAAAAAGAAATTGTGGATTATATGGCGCACTTTATTGAAAATACCAACCAATATTATAATTTTGCTTTTTTTAAGCCCCAGCCCACAAATTACTACACTGCATTATACGAGATTAAGATACATAGTCTTGGGGATTGTGATCCTATTAGTAGTGATGATCTTAGGCCCAAAGTAGTTGAAGTTGGCTGGTGCGAACCCTGCAGCTATGCAACTTTTGCCTATCAAAAAGATGCGCAGGATTTACCTTCCGATGTTTTGGATTATTATCTTACAAGCTATCTTAAAAGTGATGTAATTCCTATTATTGATATCTCTAATGCAGAAATTAATGCAATTAATCCTAATACAGGAAAAGAACTGCAAGAACAAAAAATTTTTGTAGAACAATATGCATCACAGTTATACCAAGGGCCTGTTGTTTTAATAACCTCAAAAATTGATAGTGATTTAATAGATTCTAATTTTTTAGAAAACGAAAATGAAATTAAAACAATGAAGGAAACCTTCAAGTCTGCAAAACAGGCATGTCCAAAATGTCTGGTAAGTTTGCAATTAACTTTTGGAGAAAATAATGAGCAGGTTGGAAAAGACAGGGCCGATATTGGCAATTTAGTAATAAAAAATCTTCTTAATAAAGATAAATCTTTTTTTGAAGATGTGGATATGATTGCAATTGATTTCTATCCAAATGAATTTGCAAGGGATGGCGCAAGCAAACTTTGCGCATTATCAGGTGAGCAAAAATATGAATTAATTACTAAATACCTGACAGATTATGCCAACAATATCCTTCAAAAAACCGGAAAGCCCGTAGTTATAACAAATTTTGGATTTTTGAGCGCCTCATGTTTTAACCCGGAAAAAGAAGCAGGAACATATCTTGCGTATTTATTTAGAAGCCAGAAAAAACTTACCAAGAATGGAATAGTTGGATTGATTTATTCTGATATTGAGTTAATATCTGATAAACAGACTTCAACTTATTCTCCATATTCTCCGGTTGATTATAATCCAGAGGATTATTTGGATTCTCCCTTCGCTACTGAGGGTAGCCTTGATGATTTTACGCAAATTTTTTGCGACATCCAGAAGTCCTCAAAATTCCTGTTGAATCCATCTCCACAATTTTTCTATAATACGATTCCGCTTGTAGAAAAAACAGAATGCGTTCTTTGCACTGATGCAGATTACTCTGCCAACACTTTAAATGAAATGAAAGGATGTGATCTGAACTCAACTACAGATGAATATTCCAGGATGTGCAAACTGCAGGATTGTGCTAACAAATCCTGTGCAATAGGAGTATGCACAATGCCTGCAAATGCCCCAACTCCAAAGGCAGGAGACCCCCAAACCCATTACAAGTGCCCTGAGAATACCCTAATTAAAGAGGAATGCCAGCTCTGCTCTGATCTAAATTTTGATTTTTCCTGTACAATAACTTATGCAAACGGAACAATCCGTTCCAATGTTTTATTCAATCCGAAAAATATTTTAAATGCCGGAGGGGACCTAAATCTATATAAGGATTATATCGCAAGCTTATATGATAATAATGGAAACAGGCTTGTCTGCTGTTTGGATGATGGTTTTGGGAATACAACAACATTCTTAAGATTAGGCGCAGATACAAAAGAAGCGTTTCCGATAGTTTATTCAACCACGGGCAATATTTATGATGACTGCACAATTTATCAGGATCTTTCCGAACTTGAAGAAACATTTTGCGGAGTCGAGCTTCCGCACTCGCTGTCTGGGGATAAGATTGTATGCACAAAGGTGAATTGAAAATGAAATTTAAATTGTTATTTTTGGTTTTTTTTATCATTCCTTTTATTTATTCTCAAAATAATTGCTGTGACCTGATTGATCAATTCCTTCCTTCAAACATATTTTTTTCCTATAATGAGGAAACCTATGATATGGAAATAACCCTTATTTCAATTAATGATTCCAAGGCCAATCCAAGAGAGCAGGCAGAATATAAGCCAATTGCAATTTATATGTCCTATACAGATGGAAGCACAAAACATGAGGCAATAATTGGAAAATACACCAATGAAGATGGAAAGCTTGTTTTAAATCTTAAAGAGGAATTTCAATTAGCATTTGGCGTTTCAATAGATGGAACATCTGGAGATTCTGATACAAAAAAACCAAGAACCTTTCGTTTTATCCACTGCCCCTTTGAATGCGAATGTGTTGAATGTTTTCAGGCATTTGGAATTGATGTCATTACATTGGGATACACTCCGCAATCCCTTTTTCCAAATATTGACCAATACCTGCAGAAACCAAAATACCTTTTTCCAACCTCTTCTACTTTCATCTATACCCCAAAAGAGGATGTTACACCTGCATTTTGCCTTCCTGTTGTTTTGATTTTTGCCATTCTTGCATCTGCAAGTTATCTTTCTGGAAGAAACCCCTTTTCAAGTTTTGATTTGAGCACTCCGCGGTTTAGAAAACAGGTGAGATACAGCGCAGGGAGAAGAGGAGTATATATAGACCCTGCTTCTGTTGTAGGTGCAGCAGTAAGAATTGCAAGTTACGGAGTTACAAAAGGGCATGAGGGGGAATTGTCAAAAATGTCAGGAGAAGATTTTAAAAAACTGGCAAAAGGGGATATTAGAGGCGCAGCAGTTCTTCCAATGGTAGGACAGGGAATATCCTCAATTGGTTCAGGAGTGCAGGCAGCAAAAGAACTGCCAAAATTGTTTGAAAGGAGCTCTACTTTGATGGGAGACAAATCAGAAAAAGGAAAAGCAATCCTTTATGGAGATATGTTTGGAAAAATTGGCACTTCAATTGCAGACAGGGCTCTTATGTCTGTTGGAGTATATGGATTAACTTATAAAGATGAGAAAGGAAGAGAGAAACGGCTTTCAACTGCAGGTTATTTTGCTGAATCTATTGATGAGGCTACAAGAAAAAGATTTATAGAAATGAGAAAAGGATTTTTTAAGAAAAATAATTCTATTTATATAGAAAAAGAAAAATTATATATAAATGAAGATAATTTTCTTTATAATGAAAAAGGGAAAAAAGCAGGAAAGTATGATTCCCTGACCGGAAAAATAGAAACTATTGATGGAAAGAAAAGAGATGGTCTGGAAGTTGAAAAAGCCCTGACAGTTACTCTTGGAGTATTAAATGAAGCATATACCCAGCAGGTTCTGCTTGATAACAGTGAAAAAAGAAAAAAATATAATTTAGGAGCAAAAAATGCATTGGTTGATGCAGAACTTAAGGAGTGGACAGACAAACAAAAAGAAAAGGGAAAAGAACCTTCTGAAAGGGAGATTAATAAAGAAAAGGCAAAAATTGAAAATGAGGTGGAGGATTATTTCAAGGCAGGCAGGGAATTCCGGCATGAAGGAACCACATACAGGGCAAGATTTCAAAGTTCTGTGAAAAATGGAGCTTATTTTGATTATTTAATTGTGGAAAGAAAGGAATTTGGAACAGAACCCACTTTGGGAGGAACAAAAATTGGGATAGGAGCAGGAGTAACACAGGTAACTGGAGGGGGGGAATCACAGATTATAGGGACATGGACTGAAATGAATATTTCTGGCTTAACCCAAAATCAATTTGGTTCCCTGTCAAATAAAATAAATTCTTTTGCAGAAAAGCATGGAATGGAAGTAATCAAACCCTCTGATATTTCTGAAAATATCTTATTAATTTCGTATCCTAGCGCTGGCACCACATTAACTAGTATTTCTGATTCTCAATCTATGTATAAAAACTTTTATGGAAAGCGATTCGAAGAAAGAAAAAACGCAATATTGGAAATTATGCAAGGGGATCATTATGCACAGCAACTTCATGAGCTTTCATCAGTTATCCATCAAAAGGAAACACTCGGACTTTTAGATAAGGAAAAAATAATTCTTAATACTAAATATTACAAAGAGGCAAGTGAGGCCCTTTCTGATGCGATAGAAAAAGAGCCAAAAACAGATAATAAAGTTGAAAATAAATTTTACAGGGCAATGCTTGATGCCTCGCTTTCTTATTATAATCTGGAAAAAAGAGGAAATTTAGAATCTGAAAAACTTAATCTAGATGCCCTGAAAAGTATGTATCATGCATCCATTGCAACAAATTTTGATAATCAGAATTATAAGAATAGCCAAGCAAGGGAGTTTTTTGCCTACAGGTTTCTGGAAGATAAATCACCTCTTAGTCCTGATAATGCCGAATTTTTTGCCAAGATGCATACAAGGGAGGTAACTCAGAATGAGCTTGGAAGAAAATATGAAATCCCAAAAGAAGCTAAAGATCTTGATTTGCACAAAATTGTTTCCAATTCAGCCCAATTGGTTTATTTATATACGACCTGTTATGAACAAGACAACAAACAACTTGAAAATACATATAATTTAAGTCCATCAGATGCCAAATTAATATACACTAATGTGTCTTTGCAGGAGCCAAATCTTTCCACAAGAACAACTGAATATAAGGATCCTGCCAATCTAGATAGAAATTTAACTTTAAAGGAAGTTTATACTGCATACCAGAAAAATCCCGAAGATGAAACTGCAAAAAAAATGTTTGCTTCAACCGTTGCATATCACATACCAGACAGGATTGCGGATTTATTTAATCCTGAAATTGCAACGGCAAAAGAGTTTGAAAATATAAGTTCAATGCCGCAAGAAAAAGCAAAAAGAGAAGCAGAAAAAATCAGGAGGAAAAAAAAGAAAGGTGAATAAATTTTGGGTTTTTTTGATATTTTATTCAAATCCGTGAAAAAGAATAACCCCTATGCAGGAATATTCAAACCCTGTCCCAACTGCAAAAAAAAAGTAAATCTGGGATATGAAAGGTGCCCGAACTGCGGAGTAAGAATAGCTTCAATGTTTAGAAAAAAATGCCCAAAATGTAAGACATTAAATGATTTGGATGCGCCAATATGCAAGAATGAAAAATGCAAATATGATTTTTCAGCAGAAATGGCGCTTGCGCATAAAAAAAAATATAAGTGTCCGATATGCGGCTATGAGGCAGATTATTTTATGATTTCCTGCCCTGCCTGCGGAACAAGGTTTGGTTGACTATGACATTTGAAAAATTTAAAACCGAAACAAAAAAAGAAGAAAAAAAACAGGAAGAAAAAAAAAGAATTCCTGAAATAAGAACCATAGAATCAGAAAATGTTGAGATAAAAAAACTTTATCTTGAGGATTCAGAGGATGCAATGAAACTTCTAATGTTAAACGGTTTTGAGGTTACAAAAAAAGAAGTGGAACACATAGTAAAGGATAATCTTAGTTTTGGAGCCTATGTTGGAAGGCAGTTAGTCGGAGTCGGGCTTGGGTGGGCGGCCTGTTTTGATATAAAAAAAGTAATAATTGTTGATGGAATTCCAAATTCAATTTATCTTGAGGATGTTGTCCTGTCTTTGGCATTTGAAGGGACTGGAATTCGAAGCATGTTGCTTAAATCAAGAGAGCAGGAAGGCCTAATAAGAAAATTTCAATATTCAATTGCCTATATCTCAGAAGATCTGCCAATGGGAGAACTTGAAGATTATATAAAAGAAAGGGGAAAAAAACTTACACAGATGTACATGCTTGAAAAATACCAGTTTTTTGAAACAAAACATGGAATACTCGCAGTAAAGGTTTTTTAGAATGGCCGCCAGATTTATCATTAGAAATTTATTTATATTTTTTATTGTTTTATCCCTGTCATTTTCTTACTGCAACAGCTCAATTCTTTTTTATGCTCCGGCCGTCTATGGAAATACAGGCTCTATAATCGGAATAAATTTAACATTAATCGAAGGTGATGGAACTATTTTTGTTTCGGTTGAACCTACTATTGGAACCCAGATTCAGGAGTCATTGAAAACAGCATCAAAAATAGTCCACCTGTACTCTCCAAAAGAAGAAAAATGTAGTCTGCTTGTAAATTTTAATTCAGAAAACACCCAATTTATAGATGGTCCAAGCGCAGGACTTGCAATCGCAGTAAACCTTTATGCCCTGCTTGAGAACCGGTCTGTTAAAAATGGGGTTATTTTTACTGGAGGAATAGATGAAAATGGGATTATAACCCCTGTAGGCGGTGTTTATGAAAAAACAATCGCCTCTGCAAGACAGGGATATACCTATATGATTGTTCCAAAACTTTCTGTTCCTGAAAAAATACTTATTTCAAAAATAAAAAATAAATATAATATCTCCATAATAGAGGAAATTTATTTTGAGGATGTTTTGGATTTTACACTATTTAATATTTCAAAAAATGAAACTGTTTTTTATCTGGAGCTGGAACCGAAAATAGAAATCGAAGAGTATCCCTTCAAAAGTTTCAAGCTTCAGATATTTTCTCCTGTTGTTGATGATATGCTTGATCTTGAAAAACAGGAATTGGATAATCTTCAAATTCCCGAAGGCTTTGATCTGCTAAAAGAATATTATGAATCCGTTGCGAATAATACCAAACTTTTAAAAGAAAAAGGATATTATTTTAGCTCTGCAAATATGGCATTTCTTGATTATATCTCAATTTCTTCAATATCTCATATGGACGACATTGATCTTGAAAAAAAGAAAAATGAAATTTTCACATGTCTTGATAAAAAAAATTATCCGAAAAAAACAACCCAAAATTTTGAATGGATCGCATCTTCAAAATTAAGGGACTATTGGGCAGTTTATCAGATTGAAAACACCCAATTAAAAGAAAATATGCTCGAAGAGGAAAAATTTTATCTTTTTAAAGAACTTATGTATGCTGATGCATGGTGCCATGTTTCAGATTCCCTTCTTAAAATAGCCCGGGAAAACTCCAAAGGGGAAATTTTTGACGAATCTGCACTCATCCCTCACGCAAACGCACTTCTTTTTGAAATATCAGAACTAAAAAAAACTTCTGAATTCTTTGAAAATAGGCACATACAAACCTCCGAAAAACTTTATGAGGATGGAGAATACTCTGCCTCAATTTTCAGTTCTTTATATGTTTTGCACCTTGAAAAAGGCGTCTGCAACAATTTTTCAGATGAACTGCTTAAATCCACAATATCTATCTATTCTTCCAAAAATCCGGAATCCTATTGGGGGAAAATTTATCACACCCAAGGCTATTATTTTATGCTTAATGGGGATTTGAAAGAATCCTGCAATCTTTTTTCTTATGCATTTGCAATAGATGATGCAGTTTATTCAATGAATGCAGTTCAGCCAAAGGGGCAGGATAATCCTTTTGAATTTTGTTTTCCATCATTTATATTCTTGTTACTATTTCTAGGGATATATATTAAAATAAATTAATTAAGGGGATAGCTTTATAAATCTTTTTTGATATATCACAAAAGAGATATATCCCAAAGAGATGTAATTATGAAGTGCGAATCAGAAGAAATAAAAGAGTACATGAAATACCTTGGGTTTGGGGTAGTAAAAAAACATATTGATATACTGCTTTTATGGAAGATCTCAAGGAAAAAATCCTATGGGTATGAAATAATGGATGAGATAAACAAAAAATGCGGGTTTATTGTAAAATTAACCCCGTCAAAAATATACCCCGCATTAAATAAAATGGAAAAGAACGGAATTTTAATTTCCAAAAAAATAAAACAGGGAAAAAGAGTAAGAAAAGAATATTCAATAAGCTCAAAAGGAAAAAGAATTCTTCTCGGAGTAAAAAGACTTATGAAAACCGGTCCTGCAAGGGAATTTTATTCGGATATGATACAATGAAAAAAGATAAGCCTGTGCTTGAATTAAGAAATGTTACCAAATGTTATGGTGAGGCAGACTGCAGTGTTGTTGCCTTAGATGGTGCGACATTTACTATCAATGAAGGGGAATTTGTTGCAATCATAGGCCCGAGCGGATCTGGAAAAAGTACTCTTTTGCATCAGATCGGTCTTTTAGATGAACCAACAACAGGAGAGATACTTGTAAATGGAATAAATACAGTGGATATGAAAGAAGACCAGAAAGCAGAGCTTAGAAATAGTGAAATTGGGTTTGTATTTCAAACTTTTAATTTAATTCCAAGCTTAAATTCACTTGAAAATGTTGAGATAGTTCAGACAATTGCAGGAATTGAAAAAACTAAAAGATATAAGAATGCATTTAAAGTTTTAGAAAAAGTTGGGATGGAAAAAAGATTAACTCACCTTTCAAACCAGTTAAGCGGAGGGGAGCGGCAGAGGGTTGCAATTGCAAGAGCGCTTATAAATGATCCAAAGATAATACTTGCAGATGAGCCAACAGGAAACCTTGATTCAAAACGGGGGGAAGAGATACTTAAAATATTCAAGGATTTAAACAAAGAAGGAAAAACAATAATTATAATTACACATGATTTAAGTATTGCAAAAAAAGCTCAAAGAATAATAAAAATAAGAGATGGAAAAATAGAAGGTGAATAAAATGAATCTGATAAAAAATATTCTGTTTGGATTAATAATGATAAGCATAGTCTTTTCCGGACTTTCAATAACAGGCGTTACTCTCTCTCCAGACCCAATGCTTCCGGGGGGATATGGATATGTCAGTGCAACATTGTCAAGCACTGCAATCATTTCAAGCGCAGGCTATACTACTGGAGATACAATAGAACGAATAACTATTGAAGTTTTAAGCTATTATGAAGGAATTGAGATAACAAAAGAAAGTTATTCAATTGGAACATTGGATCCGGGTTCTTCGACAACAATTTCATTTCCAATAAAAATAAAATCAGATGCCAAAAGTGGCTCGTATTTAATAAAAATAAAGGCAAATGGATGGGTAAGCAGTTCTGGAACATCTGATGAATATAATGAAAAAAGCTCTCTTGTCACTGTAAATATCCTGGATGAACCCTTAATTGAAATCAAAACTGAAAAGAATACAATAGAAGAAAAAGAAGAATTTAAATTTGTTATAAATAATGAAGGCGGACCTGCAAGAAATCTGGTTTTAAAGGTAGAAAGCCCGTTTTCTTTTGAAAATCAAAACCAGATTTATGTCGGGGATGTTGAAACTTCAAAAGAGATTTCTATTATTTTTGATTTATCCGGGGTAAATTCAGGTTCGAATGAAGTGGTATTCCAGACCGAATATTATAATGAACTTGGAACGAAAATTGAAGATGAAAAAACACTAAGGCTTAATGTAATAAAGCAGGATTCAATAATTTTAATAATTCAGGAAAGTGAAATAATAAGCAATAAAGAAAATAATATTAAATTTCAGATAAAAAATACTGGAAATGAGATAGGGGATGTTAAAATATCATTTCCAAACGCGGATTTAAAATTAAAAGAATCAGAAAAACTTGAGCTTGGAAAATTTAGCCAAGGAGAGGAAAAGGTAGTGAATGTTATTGCATTTGCAAATTTAAATCCAGGGCTAACCCAGGTTGATGCGCTTTTGGAATGGAGGGAAAATGGAGAAAAGAAAACAGAGTCAATAAAAATTCCATTAACAATTACCTCAGATGTATCAATCGGGATTTATCTTGAAGCAAAGCCTTCCCCATTGGTGCTGGGCCAAGAGCATACCTTGGTGGTTTTAGTTTCAAACCTTGGATCGTATAAGATAAATAATGTTGAATTGGAAATTGAATCCGATGCATTTGAACTTTTAGATGTTCAGGCAGTGGATTATATAGGTGAAATGAACAGTGATGATTTTAGCACAGTTCAATTTAAAATAAAACCATCTGTTCTTGGAAAACAAAATATAACAGTAAATATAAAATATAAGGACCAGTCAGGTGAATGGACTTCTGAAAAAATAATACGGGAAGTAAATATCAATCCGCCTGTTTCTGGAAATGGAAACGAATTATTTTTGATTCTTGGCGCAGTGGTAATTGCAATCCTGGTTTGGTATTTTAAATTTAAAAAGAAAAAAAAGGAAAAAGAGCCAAAGCAGGGGTAATTCTTAAATGAAAAAAAGAGAAATGGCTCTTTATGTTCTGCGCAACATAAAGAGCACCCAGCTTCGATCCTGGCTTACAATGCTTGGAATAATAATTGGAATAACTGCAATAGTAATACTTGTGGGTCTTGCAGACGGCCTTAAAAACCAGATAAAATCCGAGCTTGATACTTTTGGATCCAACACAATAATCATAATTCCTGTTTCTCTTTCAGGTTCAGAAGGTTTTGCATATGCTTCAGGGGTTTTTTCAACAAGTGGAAAACTTTTTGAGAGTGATTATGAACAGGTAAAACGGGTTGCCGGAATCGATATTATTACAAAAGTCATTTATGGAAGGGCAAGTGCAGAGTATAAAGAAGAGCAGGTTTCAGTTTCAGTTTATGGAATCGAACCGGATTCATTTAAAAAAACAACAAACCTTGAAATAGAAAAAGGAAGGTTTTTGGATGAAAATGAATTAAATTCAGCAGTAATTGGAAATGCAATTGCAGAAGATGGATTTGAAAAACCAGTTGAAATAAACAGCAAATTTATAATCGGAAACAAAACCTATAAGGTAGTCGGCATATTTAAAAAAACCGGAAGCTCTTTTTTTAATCCGGACAATGTAATCTTTATAAATTATGAAAATGCACGAGATTTATATGAAGAAATACTTGCTCCAAAAGAGATAAATGCAATAAGATTGGTAATAAAGGATGGAATTGATGTAGGGGAGGTATCCGACCAGATAAATGATGTTTTACTCTCCCACAGGAAGGTAAGGGAAGAGGATAAGGATTTTGGGATAGTTACCTCCCAATTCATAAGCGATCAAATCGATTCAATCCTTGGAACATTAACCCTTTTTATGGTTCTTGTTTCAGGAATTTCATTAATTGTTGGCGGAATTGGAATTTCAAATACAATGTTTATGAATGTAATTGAAAGAACAAAAGAAATCGGAATTTTAAGATCAGTTGGAATGAAAAAAGCAGACATCCTTAAATTATTTTTAATTGAATCCTCGTTTATTGGATTGCTTGGGGGATTTATCGGAATCTGTCTTGGAGGAATAATAATATTTTTAATAAATATTTTGTTTGGGCTTCAGGCAAGCTTTTCTTTAGTGGTAGGCATCGGAGCACTGTTATTTTCAGGACTGGTCGGAATAATTTCAGGGCTTATTCCTGCAAAGAATGCATCGGAAATATCACCAATAGAGGCATTGAGGTATGAATAATGAGATTTGAAGATAAAATTGCATATGCAATTGCAAATGTTAAAAGGAGAAAGCTTAGAACATGGCTTACACTTGCAGGAATAATAATTGGGATACTTACAATTGTTTTGATAGTTTCAGTAAGTGATGGAGTCAAAAAAGATATTACCGATCAGCTTGATTCATTTGGTTCAGATAATTTGTATATAATGCCGATATCTTCAATTAGTCAGGGAATGTCTTCACAGTCGATGACCGCAGCTCCGCAGGCAGGAAAACTTTTTGAAAAGGATGTAAATCTAATTGAAAAAATTCCCGGAGTAAAACTTGTTTCAAAAATGCTCACAGGAAAAGCAGGCATATCATATAAGGATACACAAATTACAAGCCCGATATATGCAGTAACTCCAAATATGCTTGATCAGTTTGGGGATATGATAGAAATAGAAGAGGGAAGAAATTTCAAGGAAAATGAAAAAAATGTAATTATTTTGGGAAATGATGCTGCAAATGAAATGTTTGGAAAAAATAAAATAAAAGTTGGAAACAGCATTTATGTCGGAGATGAAAAATTCAGGGTGGTTGGGATATTAAAAAAAATAGGGACATCTCTATCCCAGTCTGATGATTCTGCAATATATATTCCATTTGAAACAGGAAAGGAGATGTGGTCTAGTCTTTTTGCAAAAGATGAGATTTCATTGATTTATGCCCAGATAGAGCCGGGTTTTGAAATGGATGAAATAAAAGAGCAAATAGAATTTGAGCTTGCATCTTCCCATAAAGTAGATGTAGATGAAAAAGATTTTTCAGTAATTACTCCAGATGAAATAAGAGAAACCGTTGGAGGCGTTTTGGAAACACTTGGAACATTTCTTCTTGCAATAAGTGCAATTGCATCCATTGTAAGCGGAGTTGGAATAATGAACACAATGTTTATGAGCATTATGGAGAGAACAAAAGAAATCGGGATAATGAAGGCAGTTGGGGCAAAAGAAAGAGATATACTCTCTATTTTTGTAATCGAAAGCGGGCTGCTTGGGGGGATAGGGGGAATAATCGGATTTTGTATCGGTGCTATAATGGCATATTTAATAACCTCATTTGGAATAAACACGGCAATAACACCAATTCTTGCCTTTGGTTCGATATTTTTTTCAATTATAATAGGAGTTGGAGCAGGATACATCCCTGCAAAAAGAGCAGCAAAATTAAATCCAGTGCAAGCGTTCAGATGAGAATACTATTATAAATGTTCATCTCTAAGACCATAATACTTATATTAATCGTTAATAAAAAATTAAGTTGATTATATGGAATTAATTGTAACAGAAAAACCAAAAGTCGCAAATAAAATAGCATACATACTTAGTAATGGAAATGCAAAAAGAAAATCAAATAAAGGCGTATCATATTATGAATTTGAGATCGAAGGCAAAAAAATAGTGGTAGCTCCGGCAGTGGGGCACATTTTCAGCCTGACTGAAAAAGAAAAATCATATAACTATCCTGTTTTTGATATAGAATGGGTTCCAAATTTCAAGGTTTCAAAATCTGCTTATTATACGCGGGCCTATTATGAGCTTTTGGAATCATTGTCCATGGAAGCAGAAAATTTTATCTCCGCATGCGACTATGATATAGAAGGAAGCCTGATTGCAGGAAATATCTTCAAGTTCGTATACAAAAAAAAGAATGCCCAGAGAATGAAATTTTCATCTCTTACCACAGGAGATATACTTAATGCATATAAAGAAAGGGAGGATTTGGACTATGGAAACATTAATGCAGGAGAGGCAAGGCACATACTTGACTGGTATTACGGCATTAATTTAAGCAGAGCGTTAATGAGCGCGTTAAAATCTGCAAAAGGATTTAGGATAATGAGTATTGGACGCGTGCAAGGGCCCGCACTCGAACTTCTTGCAGCACTTGAGAGAAAAATAAAATCATTTATTCCAGAGCCATATTGGGAATTATATATCCTGATAAGAGAAATTAAATTTTTTCACAAAAAAAATAGGTTTAAGGATGAGGCATTGGCAAAAAAATCACTTGAAAATACATCCGAATCTGCATCAATTGAAAAAGTGGAAAAAACAATTCAGGAAATGTGGCCCCTTCCACCATTTGATTTAACCTCACTGCAGGTTGATGCTTACAGGATATTCAAATTTTCTCCTTCAAAGACACTTCAGTTGGCTCAAGGGCTTTATGAAAATTCATTAATTTCATATCCAAGAACCTCTTCACAAAAACTTCCAGCAAAGCTTGGCCTTCCAAAGATAATAGAAAAACTCACAAAAAATGGGTTATATTCCAAACATGCAGATAAAATACTTCAGAATAAATGGTTTAGCCCGTTTCAGGGCAGAAAAGAAGATTCGGCCCATCCTGCAATACATCCGACCGGGCTTTCAGGCGAGATGACAAAGGATGAGGAAAAACTTTATGATTTAATTGTAAAAAGGTTTTTGTGCTGTTTTGGCCCAAAAGCAAAAAAAGAAAACATAAAAGTTCATGCAATATCCAATAATGAGCAATATCTTTGCGAAGGCAGCAGGCTAATCGAGAAAGGCTGGATAGAATTTTATGAACCATATTATTATGGAAAAGATGTTTTGCTCCCAGAATTTATAGAAGGCAGATCAGAAACAATAGATGAAAAAAAGAAAACAAAAAAAGAAACAGAACCGCCAAGAAGATATACTGCGGCTTCAATTCTCTCTGAACTTGAAAAAAAGGGTCTTGGGACAAAAGCTACGCGCGCCTTAATTTTGGACAAATTATATGAAAGAGAGTATATCGTTGGTTCTTCAATTGAGGTTACCCAATTTGGGCTTGAAGTTGAAAGGATACTTAAAAAATACGCAGATAAAATCCTAGATGAAGAGCTTACAAGAAAAATAGAGGATGAAATGGAACTTATCACTGAAAATAAAAAAGACAGCAAAGAGGTTATTGGAGAAGGGAAAAAAATTCTAGAAGAGATATTATTAAACTGGAAAAAATCAGAAATTACAATTGGAAACGAACTTTTGGAAGCACTAGAATTAACAGAACAGACCCATAGTGTAATTGGCAAATGTTCTAAATGCGGTTTAAATTTAAAGATAATAAAAATGAAATTTGGAAAACAGTTTATCGGATGTCAAGGCTATCCAGCCTGTAGCAATGCGTATCCGCTTCCAACCAGTGCGCTCATAAAACCTACTGGAAAAGAATGTAAGCATTGCCAGAAACCCACAGTCTGGGTTATAAAAGGAAGAAAGAAATATTCACTATGTATAGATCCAAACTGCATTGGAAAAAACAGGGTGAAAAAAAGTGAAAAAGATAAATGAAATCGATGTTTTTGGAAAAACAATTGCAATAAGGGTTGATATAAATCTGCCTGTGTGCAATGGATGCCTTCAAAAAAATAAGAGATTAATTGAGCATGCAAAGACTCTTGCAGAGCTAAGCAATCGCGGGGCAAAACTTGTTGTTTTAGGGCATCAGGGAAAAAAAGGAAAAGATGATTTTTTAAGCATGAGTGACCATGCCAAATTTTTAAGGGAAATATGCGGCAAGGAAATAAAATTTATGGGCGTCAATAACTGGGATAAAATAAAAAATGAAATTAAAAATCTTAATAACAGGGATATCCTCCTTCTTGAAAATATACGGTTTGTAGAAGATGAAACTACACGACCCTTTAATGCAAATTTTCTTGAGTATCTTTCAACTCTCTGCGATTATTTTGTGTTAGATGCCCTTTCAGTTGCCCACAGGGAACATGCAAGCGTTGTGGGTTTTTCAAAAAAAATGAAATGCTTTATGGGTTCTGTTCTTGAAAGGGAGATTAATGCATTAAAAAAGCTTGAAGGAAAAGATAAAATTGTCTTCATTATAGGCGGGGCAAAGGTTGAAGATAGCATAGAAATAATAAAATACTGGCTTAAATCAGGAAAAGTTGATAAAATATTAATGGGGGGCGTGATGGGAAATCTTTTTATAAAAGCAAAATATCGCGAAATTGGAATAAACAATGAAGATTTTTTAAAAAGAATCGGAGCAGATAAATATGTCCAATCTGCAAGAGAAATCCTCGAGAATTACCCAAATAAAGTTGAAATCCCAGCTGATGTTGTGCTGGAGGTTGACGGATTTGTTATCGAACAAAAAGTTGATTTCGGAATGGAGATATGCGGGACAATAAAAGATATAGGACAGGCCACAGCCAATAAATATTCAAAAATAATTGAGCCTGCAAAGGTAGTTGTAATGAATGGGCCAGTTGGCGTTTATGAGGAAGAAGGGTTTGAAAACGGGACAAAAAAACTCTTGAATGCAATCGTAAAAAATAAAGGCTACTCGATAATAGGCGGAGGGCACACCATTTCTGCAATTGAAAAATTTGGCATACGGGAGGATAATTTTAGTTACGTTAGCTTATCCGGCAAAGCATTTCTTGAATATCTTTCAGGAAAAAAACTTCCAGGTCTTGTTGCCCTTGAATAATAAAATACACTAATTCCGGATTGATATTAGGGAATATAATCTTTATAAATGATATATACATATAAAGAATATGAAAACAGGAGAGCTCCTTTTATTTATAATTATTGTTTCAATTTTTGCAATTTTTCTTATGGGAGCCGATGTCATAGAAATTCCATATTTTATCTCTAAAAGTTTATTGCGAATGATTTGCGCATACATTCTAACTCTTATTTTTTCAATAAGTTTTGCCATTTTAATGGCCCATAACCACACTGCCTCAAAAATATTATTTCCGATAATGGATATCCTTCAGTCAATTCCGATACTTGGTTTTCTTCCGTTTGCAATGCTTTTTTTTATCCATCTCTTTCCAGTGTATGGAACCGAGCTTGTCAGTATATTTCTTTTGTTTACAAGCATGACCTGGTCTGTCTTGTTTAATACTATTGAAGGAATAAAAACAATCCCAAACAAGCTTTCAGATGTTGCCAAGCTTACAAATGTGAAAGGCCTTGATTATTTATTTCATATTGTTTTTCCGGCAATTTATCCTCCATTAATATCTGGAAGCATTACTGGATGGGGAGGAGCATGGTATTTTTTAGTTGTCGGGGAATACCTTATTTTTGCAAATGAGATATATTCCCTTGATGGAATAGGCTCTTTTATAAGCAAATCCGCATATAGCGGGAATATTGCCCTTTCAATTTTAGGGATAGGAATACTTGCATGTGTGGTGCTATCCATAAATAAATTTATTTGGCAGCCATTATTATTTAAAGCAAGAAAATATAGCTATGGAAGACAAGATGATCTTGAAGGGGAGGATTCAAGAGTTATTCCAAAACTTGAAATTTTTTATGAAAGATATATAAAAAATTTTGCCCTTACAAACTCATTTTTAAGAAATACTCTGGAGAAAATATTGAAATTTTTTGATATATCCCCGAAAACACAATTTGATGAGATAAAAAAAATATCTTCTGCATTTGTTCTGCAGATTGCAATCCTTTTTGGTCTGATAATTTTTGGAATTCTTTTCACAACTTCCAATATGATAACTTTTTCATCTGTTTTTTTCGCATCATTATACACTGCAATTAGAATTGGAATTGCCTATTCAATTGCGCTTTTCTGGACCCTTTCAGTTGCAATATTGATAGCAAAGAAAACGAGCCTTTTGAAATACCTTATGCCTATTTTTGATGTCGGACAGAGTATTCCTGCTGTTGCCATTTTTCCAATCATAGTAGTATTTCTTATAAATTCGCTTGGAAATGGTTCGGTTGCAATAGAAATAGCCTCAATATTGCTTATAATGACAGGGGTGCAATGGTATCTATTATTTAATTTTATAAGGGCAATAAGAGCTATTCCTTCAGAGATAAACGATCTTGGCAGAATGATTTCAATCGATAAAAAAAGCCAGATAAAAGAAATAATTCTGCCTGCAATAACCCCTGCAATAATTGTCGGAAGCCTTGAGGCAACAGCAGGAGGATTGAATGCAACAGTAATAAGTGAAAATATCGTATATGATAATCAGGTATATTCTACACTTGGCCTGGGTTATCTTATGAGCCAGGGAGCTGCTGTTGGGGATACAACCGCAATAATTATAAGCGTGCTTGCAATGATGATTATGGTGTTGCTTGTAAATAGGCTGGTCTGGAAGAGGATGCTTTCTGCAATTGAAAAATATAAATTCGTGGTTTGAATGGTCAGATTAAAAGTCGATGGAATCTCAAAATCATATTGCATAAATAACCGGACAGTCAATGTGCTTGAAAATATTAGTTTTAGCGTTAAAAAAAATGAATCAATAGTGATAGTTGGCCCTTCAGGATGCGGCAAAACAACCCTTATCCGGATTCTTTCAGGTCTTGAAGTTCCTAACAAGGGAACAGTAAAAATAAACAGAAAAATAATTTCCGGCCCAAGCGATGAAGTTATGCTCGTGTTTCAGAATTTTGCACTTCTTCCATGGAAAACAGTTCTTGAAAATGTGGAGATGGGGCTTTTAACATTTGAAAAGGAAAAACAAGAGGATATTGCCCTTAAATATCTTGATCTGGTTGGTCTTGACGGTTTTGAAGGGACATATCCTATGGAGCTTAGCGATAGTATGAAACAACGCGTTGGAATTGCAAGGGCCCTTGCAAGAGAGCCAAGCATACTTTTAATGGATGAACCTTTTAGTTCGCTTGATCCTTTATCTGCAAATAACCTAAGAAACGAAGTTTTGAAAATGTATGAAAAAACGCGGTCAGGGCCGGATGTTTTAATAACCATCACCCACAATGTTGATGAGGCAATTATTATGGCAGACCGGATTCTTGTAATGGGGCAGAGGCCAAGTAAAATTATTGAAGACATTAAGGTCAATCTTCCAAAGCCAAGGGATAAAAAAAATCTTGATTTTCAGGCCCTTGTTGATGAAATAACCTCAAAAATCGTAATCTGACTTTCTATATCGGTTCAAATTCTTTTTCAGGAAGGGTGAATAATTTTTTATTTCCATGATACTCGAAGATTTCGGTATAGCCCCCCCATGAAAGCATTAGTTTTTTGAATTTTTCTATATTTTCTATTGTAAATTTTAATTTTAGTCGTTCAAATAATTCTGTTTCAGGAATTTCTTTTTCTTTTTCAAGTATTTCAATTATAGATCTAAATGGTTCTGTTTCCTTTATCTTTTTTCTAAGAGTTCTTTTTTTGTCATCTATCTTGCTTATTGCAATTGCTTCCCCAAAAACAGTGAGGTGAATTGCCCCTTTTTTTACTTTTACAAGGTCTAAAAGTTCAGCCATATCTATTGCATCTCCAAGATCATCCAATTCGAGCTGAAGCTCGTCTGAAAGTTCTGATACTTTTATTTTTCCGCGATAAGAATAGACTATTTCCACAAGTCCCAAAATTTCTCCAACCATCGCATCAGGTATTGGCAATATATAATGTTTTCCCATATTTATTCTGCACTCACGATATAGAATAATAATAATTAAAAAGGTATTGAAACAAATTTTTAATATTACATTCCTGTTTTGCTGATTAGAAAAGATTTTTATAAGAAACTGGATAAATACTTTTATGCAAAAAGATTATATCGGGATAATAATTTCAACAGAAGAAAGCCCGTCAACCTCTGAATTTTCATTTGTTTTAAACCCTAATAATGAAAATATTGTAAAAAAAGGCCAATATGTACAAAGTGATGGCGAACAGGGGGTTATTTTTGGGTATATCCATGAAATTTATAGGGCGAACAGGTATTTTGAAAGAGCTGAAAGTGTAGCAGAATATGAGAGAATTGGTTCTTTTGATGAAAATTTTCCAACTCAAAACTGGGAGCATGTAATAGCTGAAACAAAAATACTTGGAACCTTTCAAAATGAAAAATTATTTAGGACCTTTTCCCCTCCAAAACCAGGTAAAAGAATATTTTCTGCAAATGAAGACCTTCTCAAAAAGTTTCTTGGTTTTGAACAGGGAGAATTAAATCTTGGAAAACTTCAAAATCACAATTTACAGGCAACACTTGGCCTTACCAAGCTTTTACAGAAACATATTGCTATTCTTGCAATGAGCGGAGCTGGAAAATCTCATTTTGCATCTGTTCTTCTTGAAGAAATTTTGTTAAGGGAAAAGGAAAAGGGCCGGATTTCAATAATTGTAGTGGATATCCATGGAGAATATCTTGGGTTTGCCCAGGATCAAAAATATTCTGGAAAAGTAAAGGTAGTTGAAGGATCAAATATAAAGATTCCATTTAGAAATCTTGATTCCTCAATGATACTGGAATGGTTCCCAAGGATAACTGATTTTGGAAAATTTTTGATTTCCGATATAATCTATGAAATGAAAAAAGAAATGAAAGCTGAACGAAAAAATTATTCTCTTTCTGATCTTTTGGAAAGAATTGAAAATTATCAGACAAAAGGTTACAAGGCTCAGGAGAATGTGAAAAATCCGATAAAGCGGGCGGTTCTTGAGCTAAAAAAGATAAAACTTATCTCAAAAAATGAGAACCCCAGATTAATCGATGATATCTCTTCGGGGAAGATGCTTATTCTGGATTTAAGCAGTATAGATGATATGAAAAAGAAAAGGATGATCGTTGCATATTTTGGAAGAAAATTATTTTCCCTTAGGAAAAAGGAAAAGATACCTCCTTTTTTATTTTTAGTTGAAGAAGCGCACAATTTTGCAACAGAAAAACTTGAAAGATCCTCAAATATATCAAAACCCATAATAGAAAAAATAGCAAGGGAAGGAAGAAAATTCGGGGCCTGCCTTGGATTAATTTCCCAGCGGCCTGTTAATCTAAGCACCACTGCCCTTTCGCAGTGCAATACTCATGTTATTCTTAGAATAACAAATCCAAATGATATTCAGCATATTGGCGAGAGTTGCGAAGGTCTTGATGTGCGAATGCTCAAAAATATAACTTCTTTAAGGGTTGGAGAGGCAATAATTGTTGGTGAGGCAGTAAAACACCCAATATTTTTGGATGTGCGGGACAGAAACTCAAAAAAAATAGAGAGAGGAGAGCCACTTTGCCAGCAGGCATTAAAATATGAAAAAAGTCTTGAAAAAAAGAAAAATGATGCAGAAGCCTTTTTGTAAAAAGATAAGCGTTTTAAATTATATGTTAGATAAAAAAATATGAAAAAAGTATATTTGTTCACATTGTTATGTATCTGTTCTGTTTTTTTTCCAGTTCATATGGTTTCGCCTGCAGATACTGATGTAAATTGGGGTGATGAGATTTTTCTTGGAAAAATGGGCCCTGGCCAAACAATTTACATTGAAATGAATCCGTGGGTGTATTCTGAGGATGAATATAAGGGCCATTATGATTTAATGTTGGCATATGATCTTCCGGAGGGATGGAAAAGCACGGAAAGTAAATTATATGAAGATCCAATGCAGATAACTATAACTTCTTTTAATCTTGAAAAGGAAGGCACTTATCCAATAAAAATAAAAATAATAGATGAGGATGGAGCAGAAAATATTGGTGATATTGAGTTCACAGGAAAAATAGAAATTTTGCATGATATTATGGATGTAAACATTGAACCAGAAAAAATATCTACCGGAGCAGGACAGCCGGCACGATTTTATATAACTGTTGTAAACAAGGGATTGGCAAGCGATGTTTTTGAAATCAGAACTGAAAATACCCTTCGATGGAATTTCAAAAAGGTAGTATATGTTCCGGAAATGAGCTCTAAAACAATCGTATATGAAATTGTTGAAAATGAACAGGAGAAATTCAATCCAATTATTATTGTTGAATCAAAATCAAGTAAATTGATAATTGAAAAACATGATCTTGAATTAGATGTCAATACTAATTTATTTAATGATTTTAAGGCAGTAAATCATGGAACAGTAATATTTCCGATTCTTCAAGAGCCAATTTTTGCTCTGATGGGCATATTATCCAACTTATGGTGACTTCTTAAAATGAAAAACGCAATAGATGAGATAACCTCTAGAATACTTGCCGGAGAAAAAGATATAAATAAAGTTAAAAAGGAAATTTCAAAAAAATACCATCTAAAATCAATGCCAAAAAATAGCCAAATCCTGTGCAATATTCCAAAAAACAAAAAAACAAAAGAATTAATTAAATTATTGAAAAGAAAACCAATGAGGACTTCTTCTGGGGTAAGCCCGATTGCAGTTATGATTAAACCGCAGGGTTCATGCAGGCATTCGTGCATTTATTGCCCTTATACCGGAAATGCCCCGAAAAGCTATACTGGTTTTGAGCCAGCATCCTTAAGGGCAAAAGAATCAAATTTTGATCCAGGAATACAGGTAAAAACAAGGCTTGAACAATTTAAGATAAATGGCCATCCCACAGATAAATGCGAAGTAATAATAATGGGCGGTACCTTTCTTCAAACTCCAAAAAGATATCAAAATTGGTTTATAAAAAATATATATGATGCAATGAACCAAAAAAATTCAAAAAATCTAACGGATGCAAAAAAACTAAACGAAACTTCAAAAAATCGTGTAATAGGTCTAACTATTGAGACGAGGCCTGATGTTTTTACAAAAAAAGATGCCGATTCAATACTTGAATATGGGGGAACAAAAATTGAATTCGGGGTTCAAAATCCTGATGATAACATATACTCTAAAATAAAAAGGGGGCATAATGTAGGGGATGTAATCTCTGCAACAAAACTTGCAAAAGATTATGGATTCAAGGTTTGTTACCATTTAATGCCCGGTCTCTATTGTTCGAATAAAAAGAAGGATATCCAAATGATAAAAAAAATATTTAAAAAAGATCAATTCAAACCAGATATGCTTAAAATTTATCCGACCCTTATTTTGAAAGGAACAGAAATATATGAACTTGTTAAAAATAAAAAACATATTCCAATGAGCGATGCAAATGCAGTTGAAATAATTTCTGAATGGTATAAATACATCCCGGAATATGTGCGGGTTATGAGAATACAGCGGGATATCCCTTCAAATTTAATCGATTTTGGAGTAAAAAAAAGCAATTTAAGAGAACTAGTCGAAAAAAGAATAACTGAAAAAAAAATTAATATACATGAGATAAGATATCGGGAACTGGGCTTAAATAAAAAGAAAATAAAACACCCTGTTCTAAAAAAAACCAAATATACAGCCAGCAATGGAACAGAGGTATTTATTTCTTTTATTGATGGAAAATATTTGATTGGATTTATAAGGCTAAGGATACCAAAAAAAAGCCCGAGAAAAGAAATTGGAGGCAATGGTGCAATAGTCAGGGAGCTCCATATTTATGGCCCTGAAATTTCAATAGATAGAAAAGGGGATATTCAGCACCAGGGTTTTGGCCATAAGCTTTTAAAAGAAGCTGAAAAAGAGGCATTAAAACAGCATAAACATAAGTTAATTGTTATAAGCGGAATTGGGGCACGAGAATACTATTATAAATTTGGATACAAACCAGATGGGCCATATGTTTCCAAAAATTTAAAGTGAACTAAATTTTTCAATTATAATGTCCTTTTCCTTTAATAAATCCAAATATTCCTGCTGTATTTTTGCAAAATCCTGTTCTTCTTTTTCTGTAAATTTTTTTATTTGTCTTTGAGCGTTCCAAAGCTGTATTTTTTTTGACATTTCTTCTGCGTTTCTGCATATCTCTGCAATTTCATCTGCTTTTTCATTTGGAACCCAGAGGGCCCGTTGGCCTATATTTATTTTTTTTTCAGAAAGAGAAATTTGATTTTCAGGTATATCAAATTCAAGCCTTGAAAAAAGCAGTGTGAGGTTTTTTAACAGGCGTTCATCCTTTATCTTTGAAAGCATCAGATCATATGAAAAATTTTCCTTGTCTGCGAGAAGTGAAATAACAATTTTCCTTTCATTCTCCTTTAAGTTTCCAATAATTAGGTTTATCTGTGCAACATCTGCTGAATTTTTGTAGGTATTTTTCATAAGTTCTGATTTTTCTTTTATGATTTCATATGCTTCCCCGTCTTTTGTTTGCATTGCTGAAAAAATGTCCTCATCTGACATATTTTTTAATCTTAAATCCAGCTCTTTTATTTTTCTATCATCCGGAAAGATTATCTCCATTCCATTGAATCTTTTTTCAAGTTGGCCTATCTCCTTTTCAATTTGTAATATTTCTGATTCAATTGACGATATAAGAATGTTATTTGTTGAACCCTTCCATAAAAGATAATTTTTTTTGAATAAAAATTCCGATCTTTGCTTTCGTAAAAGAATCAGCTTTGAAAGTTTGAATACCTCATCTGAAAGCATAAACCTGTTATGAAGAAAACACTTTTTAAATATTTGGAAAAAAGAAATGCTTTTAATTGATTTCCAGATATCATTCTAAATCGTGGAAATAGAAAAAGCGCCGGATATACAGGAAAAAATAGAAAAAATCCTTTCGGTTTTGGAATTTGACCATATAATCGATGCAAGAATCCTATCAATGAGATCTACAGGGGCAAAGGCAAATGCATACGCGCGGATATGGGCTCTTCCAAAGATTTGGAGAACTGCCCTTGATATAAATCCCTTTTATGTCATAGAAGTTTTATCCGAAAATTTTGACCATTTAAGTGAAGAGGAAAAAATAAAAATACTAATTCATGAGCTTTTGCATATCCCAAAAAAATTTTCAGGAGGGCTGGTTCCCCATAATTCAAGGGGAATAAAAATCAATTCAAAAACAGTAAATAAGGTATTTGAGATTTATCAAAAAAGGGCAGTGTGAGAAATTTTTATATATTCTATTTCATTTTTGCAGACAAATGCAAAAATAAGTTCTTTTCTCATTTTTTTGCTTATCTGAAGAAATTTTGCCAAATCCTCCCTTTCAATTATATCTTTTTTTCCAAAAACTTTCATTAGATATTTGGTTCTATCTTCACCGGGCCTATATCCTTTCTGATAAACTCTTATTAATTCAATATCTTTGTTCATTCTGGAGATAATGCCATTCTGTCTCAAATTTTTGAATACCGCATATATGTCTTCATTTCCAGTGAATTTTGTTTTTTTATTAATATATCCCTTTTCAAAGCAGTATCTCAATTCATATTCATTGAAAATGGTATCCCCATTCTTGGTTACTGTTCCAAAACCCAAATTTTTCAGTTTTTGATTTTCACTTTCCCTCATTTGCCCATCTCCTGCTCTTTTTTTCTTACAATCTCTAAAAATTCGGCCATTTCCTTTTCCGGAAGGTTTCCAAGCCTTATTTCCACATTATTGGTTCCGGCAGTATCTATTTCTATTGTTCCAAGTTTAAAAATTCGCTCAAATATAGACCTGTTTGTATTTATATTGGCTATTTTGTTTATTGAAACATTCACTTTTTTTATATTCAAAATACCTACAGTTTTTATTATCATATTATCTTTGATGCATACATATTGGTATTTCAAAATTATTCTTATACTAATGCCTGCAATAATTCCAATCATTAAAATGCCTGCAATCCATAAAATAAGATTGATATCAAATATCTTTTCTATTATAAAAATGATAAAAATGAGTATGATCAGGATAAGCACCAGCTGGGCATAATATATTTTAGGGGATGGTCTTATTATAAATTCAGTCATAAAAAAATTTAAATCAAAATGTATATAAAGAGTTCTTTCAAACTTCATAATATGATAACATATACTGATGGTGCGTGTTCTGGAAATCCGGGTCCGATGGGGATTGGCTTTGTAATTTTTCAGGATGAAAAAGAAATATTCCGGGAATCAAAAAGCATTGGAAATGGAACAAATAATACTGCAGAATATAATGCGGTTTTTTTTGCTCTTTCAAAAGCATTAGAACTCGGGGCAAAAAGTTTAATTGTAAGATCAGACAGCCTTTTAATTGTAAAACAGCTAAGCGGCCAGTACAGAATCAAGGAGGTTCACTTAAGAGAATTAAAATCAAAAATAGAATCTTTAATTCCAAAAGATTTTGAAATTCATTTCGAGCATATTCCAAGAGAGGAAAATAAAATTGCAGATAAACTTTCCAAAGATGCATTAAAATGAATCTTTCAAATTGTTCCGAATTCGGGGAATATTTTACTTTTTCCCCTTCAAAATCCAAACCGATATATAATTGGTTCTATTATAAGGAAGCATATTCTCCAGAATGCGTTGATTTTTTTATAAACAGATTTAAACTTGAATCTGGATTAATTGTTGATCCATTTTGTGGAATTGGAACAACCCTTCTTTATTCAAAATCAAATGGATTTTCTTCTTTTGGAATGGATGCATCCGAGCTGGCAGTTTTTGTTTCAAAAATAAAATGCAGGGATTACTCTACAAATGACATTGAAAATTTCAAAGATACTCTTAAAAAATTCTCTATCGAAATTGAAAAAGTAATCCCTTCCTTTAAATGGAACACTGAATTTTTTAATCCGGAAAAAATATTCCCAAAGTCCTCGTTAAATTTTATTTTGCGGGCAAGGGAATTTATTTCAAAAATAGATGATAAAAAAACGCATGATCTGTTTTTGTTGGCTTTAATCTCCATTGTTTCACAATCCTCTCTTTTAATAAAAGACGGAGGGGTTTTAAAATTTGACAAAAGAAAAAGCGCAATTCCTGCAAAAATCGCATTCCGAAAAAAAATCAAAAAAATGATTGTTGACCTTGAGGATAGTCCAATCAAAGGCCGGGTTCCGGAAATTGAACTTGGAGATGCCACAAAAATAAAACTAAAAAATGAATGCACAGATGCGATAATAACCTCCCCGCCTTACCTGAATAATATTGATTATACAAAAGTTTATGGAATCGAATTGAGCCTTTTATCATTAAATATTAATTCTGTTTTCGATTCGCGAAACAGGTCCATTGGTTCTTTTCATGGGGGGGTTAAAAAATTGGAAAATGTTCCAATAGAAGTTGAGGAATTTGGGATTAAATATCCTATAATAGGCTCTTATTTTAGCGATATTGAAAATGTTCTAAAAGAGTCTTTTAGAATTTTAAAAACAGATTCCTCTGCTGTTTTTGTAGTCGGGAATTCCATAATGCACGATCACCACATTTTGGTTGATGAATTATTTTGTCAGATTGGCGAAAGGATTGGTTTTGTAGAATCGGAAATTATTACCTCTCTTAAAAGAAATGCTTCTTTTAATCGCGTGAAAGTTGAAACACGGGAAAGCGCAGTTATTTTGAAAAAAAAATAAAAAGAATCAGATTAATCGCAGCAGCAACAGCATCCTGACTCTTTTTTAGCTGGTTTTTTCTTTGGTTTCGTTTTTTTAGCTTTTTTAGCCACTAAAATCACCAATTAAGTTTCTAAGATAAGATTAATATATTCATCCATTTAAAAAAGAACTCCTATCGATAATAAACATGATTTGGTTGCAATGGTTTTTTCATTATAAAAAAACGAATGCTTTTTTAATAAATTGTATTTATTATATTTTTAATAAGGTGAAAATATGGATTCTAATGAAAATTATGAAGTAAAAGATTTATCCCTGGCAGAACAAGGAAAAAAAAATATCGATGTTGCAGAACTTAGGATGGGCTCTTTAATTGAAGTAAAAAAAAGATTTGAAAAAGAACTGCCATTCAAAAATATTACAATAGGGATGGCTCTTCATGTAACAAAAGAAACAGCAGTATTGATTAGAACTCTTATCACAGGGGGGGCAAAGGTCGCAATAACAGGGTGCAATCCTCTTTCAACACAAGATGATGTTGCAGCAGCGCTTGCAAAAGAAGGGGTAAATGTTTTTGCATATCGCGGGGAAACAAAGGAGGATTATTACAGGTATCTAAAAAAAATTATTTCATATAAGCCCGATATTACAATAGATGATGGGTGCGATCTGGTAGCAATAATACATAAAGAACATCCAGAGTTAATCCCAAAAATAATTGGCGGGTGCGAAGAAACAACAACAGGAGTAATAAGATTAAAGGCAATGGAAAAGGATAATGCCTTAAAATATCCGATAATTGCAGTAAATAATAATAAAACAAAACATCTTTTTGATAATTATTATGGAACAGGGCAGAGCACCTTGGATGGAATAATGAGGGCGACAAATATTCTTTTTGCAGGAAAAACACTGGTGGTATGCGGTTATGGAGACTGTGGAAAAGGCGTTGCCCTGAAAGCAAAGGGCTTTGGAAGCGAAATAATTGTTTGTGAAATTGAACCTGTCAAAGCTCTTCAGGCAAGAATGGACGGATACAGAGTAATGCCTTTGATGGATGCAAGTAAAATTGGGGATATTTTTATTACCGTTACTGGAAATAAGCATGTTATCAGAACAGAACATATAGACCATATGAAAAATGGGGCAGTTCTTGCAAACTCAGGACATTTTGATTTGGAGATTGATGTTTCTTCGATGAATAACAAATATCAAAAAAGGCAGATAAGAAATAATTTGGAGGAGTATACTGTTTCTGGAAAAAAGATTTATTTATGCGCAGAAGGAAGACTTGTAAACCTTGGAGCAGCAGAAGGGCATCCTTCTGAGGTTATGGCAACTTCTTTTTGCGGACAGGCGCTTGCCTGCGAGTATCTTGTAAAAAACAATGGAAAATTGGATAAAAAAGTAATCGATCTTCCGGAAAAGATAGATAAGGAAATTGCAACACTTCAGCTTAAATTTCTTGAAATAAAAATTGATTTTTTAACTGATGAACAAAAGAAATATCTGGAAAGCTGGGAAGAAGGAACATAACTTCTCAGAATAAACTGGACAGAATTTTCGATAAATTTTACATCGCTTTAAAAATATTTCCCTGCGTAGTTCTCTCTAATGACCGATAATAATGAATATGAAAATTTATTGGATAATATATATTCCAATCTTCCAAAACAAACATCCTCGGGTTCAAGATTTGAGCGCCCCGAATTTGATTCTTTTTTTGAAGGCAACAAAACAATAATCAAAAATATTGATTTGGTTTGTTCAAAACTTAGAAGAGATAAACAATTTTTGATAAAATACTTAACAAAAGAGCTTGCGACTCCAATAGTTATTGATGGGGAACGGGCCATTCTTCAAAGAAAAGTTTATCAAAATATTTTAAAGGATAAGCTTGATTACTTCATAAAAGAGTATGTTATCTGCAAAGTATGCGAAAAACCTGATACCAACATAGTAAATGTTGGAAATTTTAAAGAATTGGTTTGTGAGGCCTGCGGAGCGCGAAGGCCAGTGAAGTGATATTATGGGTTTTAGAAAAAATAATTGGAGTAATAAACCAAAACGTACCACTGCAGTTCAAACCGACTTTTCAAGAGTAAGGCTTCCTTATGAGGGGGAAATTCTTGGGATAGTTATTGCTTTAATGGGTGGAACACGCCTGCTTGTTAACTGCAAGGATGGAAAGGAAAGAATGTGCAGAATACCCGGGAAATTAAGAAAAAAGATATGGGTGCGTGACGGAGATGTTATTATTGTAAAGCCCGGAGACATCGAAGCAGATAAAAAAGCAGATGTTATCTGGAGATACAATCAAATTCAGGTAAACTGGCTTAAGAAAAAAGGCATCCTCTAAATCAAATCGGAACGTTTTTAAGTTTCAGTATATTAATCTTTGTATGGGAGAGGAAGTTTTTGCATTATCTGATGGAAGAAAACAGCTTTCGCATCACTTGCTGAATTTAGTTGATTCGCTAAATCCTGATTTTAAAAAATCACTAGAACTTAAGGGAATTGATCCAATTCCAGAAAGTATGAGGACCAGAATAAACTTTTCAAAAAATTTATTTTCTTATGGAAAATATCTTGAATCACTAAGTAATTTACAGGGAACTGCCATTATTTTTTCCGGAATTTCAAATAATGATCTGGGTGTTTTAAATACCTATAATTTGGTGTCTTCTGATGATTTTGGAAGAGAATTTTTCTTAAGTGCACTTGAATCGAAAGATCTAAATTCGTTTTATCAGAAATATTATGATTTTTCAAGTTATGTAATTTCGCGTGACTTAAATCGGATAGGCGCAGGAGCAAAAAAATCAATATTTGGAGATTATTTCACTGCAATGGAAAATTTTATTTATCTGGGCCTTAAAACAGCTATGCTGTCAAAAATAATTTCTGATGGATTGGTGGGGCCTGTAAAATCTATCTTATTTTGCAGAACTGAATCAGAACTAAAGGAAATCTGCAGACGAAATTATCTATCCTCTGAATTTAATTCTGGCAGATTCCAGCTAGAAAAAGATCATGCCGGAATACAAAATGCGATATCAGAAAGGTTTGATATTTCGCCAATTTTATCAATGGTTGGCCTTGAAATTTTGGAAGATAAAAAATTAAGCATACCTACAGTGGTTTCAAAATCAAAAAATGGAAGAAAAATTCAATTGAAAAATATTCCGGTAAAAAAATTCATTGCAAAAACTAATCGGGAAAAATTAAAGGGAAAAGATTCTAAAAAGAAAAAATCCGGCAAAAAAAAGTGACTTGATGGCGAGAAGAATAAGCAAAAGAAAAAGACCCCTTAGGGAATTTTATGTTCTTTCTGAACGATGGAAAATTGAGGACTCTGTTTTTGATAAATTCGTTCTTTTAACGATTTCCAAACTAATGAAAAAAAACCTAATTCGCTCTGTTGATTTTCCAATAAGCAGAGGAAAAGAAGCAAATGTCTATAGAGCCACAGATAGTGAAGGCAATTTGCTAGCTCTTAAGATATACCGGATAGAAACAACCCAGTTTTTTAAAAAAATGAAATATATTGAAGGGGATCCGAGATTTTCAAAAATAAAAAGAGATAGAAAAAATCTCGCCTTTATATTCGCAAAAAAAGAATTTCGAAACCTTATGATGTGCGATAAAATAGGAATTAACTGCCCAAAGGCATACATTTGTATAAGAAATGTTCTTCTTATGGATTTTTTAGGGATTGAAAGCAAGGTTTATCCTCAATTATTTCGTGCAAAACGCGAATTAAAATACCTAAAACAAATCCTAAATCAAATAAAATTAATGTATTCAAATGGTTTTGTTCATGCTGATTTAAGCCCTTATAATATTTTGGTTGGAGATAAGGTGTATCTAATTGATTTTGGGCAGGGTGTAATTAAAGATCACCCATATTTTGAAAGATTCCTGGAAAGAGATGTCTTAAATATTCTCTCATTTTTTGGAAAAGAAAAGGAATTGGAAAAAACACTCAATTGGATAAAAAATTAGGGCAGTTGTCCTTTCTACATTTTGTCCAAACATTCAATCCCTATCAATTCCAGTCCGTTTTTAAGAATTTGGGAAGAGCAAGAAACGATTGCAAGCCTTAAATCCTTTTTTTCATTTTCTGCTGTTAGGACTGGGGAGGTAGTATAAAATTTATTAAACGAATTGGCCATATCCAATAAATATTCGCACAAATTATATACACTCAGGTCCTCTGAACATTTTTGGACAATTTCTTCAAACTCGCACATTTTTCTTATTATTCGTTTTTCATTTTCATCCAATTCGCATTTTTTCAGGTCAAACCTGTTTTCTTTTTCAAGAATGCTTTTTGTTCTGACATATGCATATTGGATATATGGTCCGGTTTCCCCTTCCAGATTCAAAGCGTTTTCCCAGTCAAATACAAGAGTTTTATTATTTTCTATTTTAATCATTGCAAATTTCATTGCAGCAAGTGCTATTTTTTTTGCAATGTTATTAATCTCTATTTCATCCCAATCTAAATGTCTTTTTTTAATTTCTTCTTTTGTTCTTTCAATAAGCTTATTTTTCAAATCCTCATATAAAACCATAGTTCCATCTCGTGAAGACATTTTTCCTTCTGGAAGCATTACGAGTTCATAAATAAGATGATATGATTTTTTCCATGCTTCCAAAAAACCCATTTTTTCAAAAGTCTTAAACAATTGCCTGAAATGAAATTCCTGCTCTTTTCCAACAACATGTATGCTTTTGTCCAATTTATATTTGTCGAATTTGATTTTTGCAAGCCCAAGATCTTTCGCAGAATACAATGGGTAACCCTCCCTGGTTATCAATACAAAAACCCCTAAATCATCATCTCTAAGATCCATGATTACTGCATTTTGGTCTTTTTTTGCAATTCCCTCTTTTAACAATTCCAAAGAAATTTTTTTTCCAAGCTTTTCTACCTGGCTTTCAAAATATAACTCATCAAATTTTACTCCAAACTCTAGATAAAATTTTTCAAAATCATCAAGACACCACTCTCTTGTTTCTTTCCATATCTTTGTTAAATTTAAATCATTACTGTATAATTTTTGATTTATTTTTTGAACTTCTTGTTCTAATTCGATATTTCCCTGTATTTTTTTTGATGCTTCAAAATAAACTTTCCCAAGCCATATGCCCCTGTTTTCCTTTGGAGCTTTTTGATTATATAAATTTATAAATCCCCACAAACATTTGGCAACATGCGGACCAATATCCCCTTGATAATTAACTCGTATTACTTTTTTTCCATTAAATTCCAATATTTTTGATAGTGCTTCTCCCAAAGAGATATTTCTTATATGCCCAATATGAACACCCTTATGGGTATTTGCATGAAAAAATTCGACCATTATCGTTTCTTTTGTTTTTCCCCCTCTTCCAAAGTTCCCTTTCTCCTTTTGGATTTTTTTAAGCGCCTCATGATAAAATCCTGATCTTAAATAAACATTTACATATGGGCCAGCAGTACTAATTTTTTGTGTAAATTTATTTTGTTTTAGAATTTCACATAGTTTTTCTGCAATTTCAACCGGATTTTTTTTCTGTTCTTTAGCTATTGCAAATGCAATATTTGTTGCAATGTCCCCGAATTCTTCTTTTGGAACGCTAAAGCTCTGCATAACTCTCTTAGTATCTATTCCAAATTCCTTTGAAATTTCTCTTGAAAATTCCTTTTTTAGTTCTTTAAGCATACATTTGTTTATTATCAAAAATGTATTAAATCTATTCACACCTATCTAATCGTGAAAGAATATATACTTTTTGGGATTATTCTTGGAATTTTATCAGGATTTATTCCTGCAATTCATTCAAACACAATCATTTCCTTTTTAAATGAGTTTGGAATTTCTGAAGAGGTTTTTCCATACCTGATTATTTCTTTGTTTGGTGCATATACATTATGCTCTTTTATTCCTTCAATTTTTTTTGGAATCCCTGATGATTCTTCAGTTTTAACAGTTCTTCCAGGCCAAAGGCTTGTAAAAGAAGGCAGGGGCCCATTAGCATTAAAAACAGTAATTTTTTGTTCTGTTTTTACAGCTGTAATCTGTCTTGCCCTTTTTCCAGTATCACTTTTTGCATTTCCGGTGATATACTCCATTTTAAAAGCGCATATGGGGTATATTTTGATAATTTTATCAATTGTTCTTCTTATAAAATCTAAAAAGCCCTTATACGCGTTAGTGATATTTTTACTTGCAGGAATGCTTGGATACTCTGCGTTCAAATTGGAACTAAAAGATCCGTTTCTTCCTCTCTTTTGCGGAATGTTTGCCCTGGCTGCAATGTATGCCTATAAAAAATCAAAAATTCCAGAGCAGAAAGATGAAAAACTTGACCTTGGAATTTTAAAATATGCAGTTGCCGGAATAATCGGCGGGTTTTTTGCAGATTTAATACCCGGAGTTAGCTCTGCCTCGCAGGTATCAACATTTATTTCAATTTTTCTTCCAATAACTTCGCTTGGATATCTTGCAACTATTTCTTCTGTTTCTGTAAGCCAGGCAATATTTGCTTTATCAACAAGCGCATCCATTGAAAAATCAAGAGTTGGCGCAGTGGTGTGGCTTTCAAAATTTACAGACCTTTCAGCTGATTTTTATTTGTATGCTCTTCTATTCATATTTTCATTATGTATTGCTGCAGCAATACTCTATTTTTTTAGAATGAAGATTTCTTCTGTGTCCAAGGTGGATTTTTCCAAATTAAATATTGTTCTTGCAATTTATCTGTTTTCATTAGTTTATCTCATTGATGGTTTTATTGGAATAGTTATTTTTATTGCAGGCTCATTTTTAGGTTATTGTGCAATAAGACTTAATGTTGAAAGGACATTTTTAATGGGGGCTGTTATTATTCCGACAATGCTGTTTTTTTTGAAAATTTTCATTTAGGTTAATAATTTAATCTTTTCATAAGTATATCATTCCATGCAGGAAAATTCCATTTTAATAAAAAATGCAGTTATAATAACCCAAAATGAAAAAAGAGAGATATTTAACGGGGACATCCTTATTGAAAATAACCTCATAACCGGGGTTGGAAAAAATCTGAATTATGATGCAAAACAGACATTTGATGCAAAAAATAAAATCGCAATGCCCGGATTAATAAATACACATACGCATATTGCAATGACACTTCTTAGGGGATATGGGGAGGGGCTTTCTCTTCACAGCTGGCTTTTGGAAAAAATATGGCCGGCTGAGGCAAAATTAACTGAAAAATCAATATACTGGGGCACTCTTCTTGGAGCATTGGAAATGATTTCTTCCGGAACGACTTGTTTTTGTGATATGTATCTTATAGGTCTTGAAGAAATTGCCAAAGCCTCAAAGGATGCAGGGCTTAGGGCAGTAATTGGATATGGAATGATAGATAAAGTATCAAAAAGAGATGCTAAAACCGAGCTTTTAGGGGCCAAAGATTTTGTTTCAAAAATAAAAAATAAATCTGATTTGATAAAACCTGCAATTGCCCCTCATGCTCCCTATACCTGCTCTGATGAATTAATAATAAAATCAAAGGAATTTGCAAAAAAGGAAAAACTGCTTTTTCATATGCATGTAAGTGAAACAAGAAAAGAATTATTTGATTTTTTAGAAAAGGAGGGAAAAAGACCATTCGAGTATTTAAATGAACTTGGAATAATTGATGAGGATTCATCATTTGCCCATGCATCATGGGTTTCAAAAAGAGAAATAGATATAATTGGAAAAAATCATGCCCATATCTGCCATTGTCCTGTGAGTAATTTAAAACTTGCAACTGGAGGAATTTGCCCCATCTATGAATATGAACAACGAGGGGGGGTGGTAAGTATTGCAACTGACGGGGCATCTAGTAATAATTCACTTAATATGTTTGAAAGTATGAAAATCGCCTCTCTTATGCAAAACCATAAGTATTGGAATAATGCAATTATTTCTGCACAGAAAATTTTTGATTTCGCAACTATAAACGGGGCAAAAACACTTGAAGTAAATGCAGGTTCAATTGAATCAGGAAAACTTGCAGATATTGTATTTTTGGATGCAAATTCGCCAAATCTTAATCCGATTCATGATCTAATTGCAAATATCGTGTATTCTTCAAATCCATCAAATATTACTGATGTAATCATAAACGGGGAGATTATTTATAGGGATAGAAAATTTGTTACTCTAAATCCTAAAGAAATTTTTGAAAATGTGAATGCCTCTATTAAATTATTTGTTTAATCAGTTTTAGGATTCTTATTCAATATAGCCTATCCCATCAAAAAAATAACTGCATACGCGAGGAATAGGTAAATTAACCATTTCTGATGTTTTTTTATTTTCTATTTGTATCTCTGTTGTTGGGAATTTTCCATTTTTTTCCCGGATTACTGCTAAATGAACCGAAAGAGCAGATAATTCCTGATTTAATTTAGGCAAATTACCAGTTACTATTTGTTTTGAGAAAGAATTATTAGAATTATCTACTAATATAACCCTTGGACAAGCCCCCATTTGTCCGCCTAAGGCATTGCAATTTGTTACCAATACCTGAGCAGGATTTCTTTGAAGAAGGCAGCCCGAACCCTCTCTTAGGCTTGTGATAATAGAATTTTCATTCCGGTCTGGTTCTGCCTTATGGCATCCAAACACAAGTAATGCTGTAATCATGACTGTTCCTACTATTTTTGAAGTTATATGTTTTAATTTCATGTTATAAATTATGGAACATAATATTTATAAACCCTGATTCGTTAGTGATTATTTATGGATTTTTTAAAATCCAAAATATTTAAATACTTTTCCATACCTTAATTTACAAACTTTTAAAAATGTTTTCTTTAAATGAGGTGTGGGTATGGTTAAAAAATGTCCAGAATGTGGCGGAGTAAAATTAATCAGGGATTATGAAAAAGGAGAACTAATTTGTGGTTCTTGTGGTCTTATTATTGCAGAAAATATTCATGATGTCGGTCCGGAATGGAGAGCATTTGATTCTGAACAAAAAGCTAAACGGGCAAGAGGAGGAGCTCCAATTAAACTTACAAAACCAAATAAGGGCCTGGTAACTGAAATCGACCAATATAACAGGGATATACGCGGTACAAAGATATCCCAGAAAAAACAGCCCCAATTATACAGAATGAGAAAATGGCACAAAAGAATTTCTATTTCTACTTCTCTTGAAAGAAATCTGGTAATTGCATTGGCTGAATTAGACAGAATCGCATCTTCACTCGGTCTTCCTGATTCAATTAAGGAAAGTGCGGCATTATTATATAGAAAGGCAGTAAAGGAGGAATTAATACGAGGAAGATTAATCGAAAGTGTGGTTGCAGCAGTAATATATGCAATATGCAGAATACGGGGGATTCCAAGAACGCTTGATGAAATTTCAAAAGCATCTGGAATAGAAAAAAAAGAAATTGGAAGAGCATATAGATTCATAAAAACTGAATTGGATATTGATGTTCCTCTAACTGATCCAAGCCAGTATGTATCTAAATTCTCAGCTGCGTTAAAGCTTTCAGGTGAAGTTCAACAGACTGCAGTAAAATTAATAAGAAAATCCCTTAAAAAAGGCCTTATTTCAGGAAGAGGTCCGACAGGAGTCGCTGCTGCATCAATTTATATTGCAGCAGCAATAAACAAAGAGAAACGAACCCAAAAAGAAGTTGCCGATGTTGCAGGAGTTACCGAAGTAACGATAAGAAATAGATACCGGGAACTGAAAAAAGAACTCAATTTAAAAGTTGACCTTTAATTTTTTTCTTTTTTCTTTTGTATTCTGATTATAGAGGTATCGGGGTAAAAATCAAGATATTTAAACCTAATTCTGCTAATTTATTTTGGGTTTGTTTTAAATGGGCCCGCATGAGGGTAAGTTAATATGCCGATGTTTGATGGAAATAAAAATTGTGCAGTATGCAAAAAAGAATTGGATGATAAAAAATATTTTGGAATGAATCTTAATGGATATACATTCAGCTTTTGCGAAAAATGCTTCAAAACGCGAAAGGATGATGTAAAGAGGGTGTTAAACGACAATGTCTAATTTTTTTATTTCTTTTTAGAATATATATAAAAATTTTGCTGTCGAATTATTCTTGGTGTTTTTATGAATTTAGAAGAGGCTCTGGCAAAAGCATTTGTTGGAGAAAGCATGGCAAGAAATAGATATACTCTGTATGCAAAGGTTGCAATAAAAGAAGGATATGAACAGATAGGGGGGATATTTCTTGAAACTGCAGAACAGGAAAGACAGCATGGCAAATGGTTTTTTACAATGATGAATGAAGTTCGCAAAAAAAAGGGTTTAAAAGAAATAAGCATCGAAACAGAAGTTCCTCATGTTTTTGGATCAACAATTGAAAATTTAAATGAGGCAATAACTGGAGAACATTATGAAAATAGCAAACTTTATCCAGAAATTGCAGAAATTGCAAAAACAGAAGGATATCCTGAAATTTATACGAGAGTTTTAATGATTGCAAAGGCGGAAATGCACCACGAAGAGAGATATTCAAAACTATTAAACGAGCTTAAAAATAAGTCTGTTTTTAAGAAAGATGAAAAAGTGGTATGGGTTTGCCGTGAATGCGGTTATTTCCATGATGGGACAGAACCTCCAGAAAAATGCCCTTCATGCAATCACCCGAAAGCTTTTTTTCAGGTAAAATGTGAAAACTATTAGTTTTTCTTTTTTATTATTTCAAGTTCTTTTCCTGCCAAAATAATTTTCTCTAAAAATTCATCTAATTCTTCTTTTGTATGCGCAGCGCTAATTTGCACCCTAATTTCATCTTTTCCTTTAGGTACTACAGGATAATTTATATTGGTTACAAGAACTCCCAATTTGAATAATTTTTCAGTCAATGCCTTTGTTTTATGTGCATCCCCTATAAGTACGGGTTGTATCGGATGAATTGAATCTGCTGCAAAAATAAATCCTGCATCTTTCATTTTTTCCTTAAAATATATAATATTCTTTCCAAGATTTTCAAGCATTTTTAATCCTTCATCTGAATCTACGATATTTAAAGATTCAAGTGCTGCCCCCGCTGTTCCGGGGGAGATGGGATTGGAATAGATATATGTTGAACATGATTCCCGCATATAATCAATCAAAACTTTTTTTCCTGCAATATATCCCCCGTCACATCCAAATCCTTTTCCAAGCGTTCCAATCAAAAGATCGCAGTGTCCACTGGTTTTTTCCTCACATCCTCTCCCTGTTTTTCCAAAACAGGCAACCCCGTGGCTGTCATCAATTGCACTAATAATTCCCTGTTCATAATTTTTATCATGTTTTTCTATAATTTTTTGCATTTTTCCAACATCAATACATTCCCCAAGCATGCTAAATATTCCGTCTGCAACAACAAGAACCCGTTTGAATTTTTCTTTATTTTCCTCGAGTATCTGATCTAAATTATCCAAATCCATATGTTTGAATATTGCCTTATTTTCCTTTGAAAGGCCTGCAACCCTTATTCCATCAATTATGCTTCTGTGATTTAACTCATCCGAGATCACTAGTGTATTTGCATCAACTAATGAGGTTTTGCTCTGGCCTTTGATTATACAATGCAAAACTGCCATATTTGCAGCAAAAGCAGATGAAAATATCATCGCATCCTCTCTTTTATGAAAATTTGCAATCTTTTTTTCAAGATCTTTATGAACTTTCATTGTCCCTGAAATAAATCTTACAGCGCCTGGCCCTGAACCATATTTTTTTGATGCCTCCTCTTCTGCCTTATTTATTTTTTTGTTGAATCTTAGCCCAAGATAATCATTTGAATTAAAAATCAGGTACTTTTTGCCTTCTATAATGGCCCTTTGGTTTTCATCAAATCCCTCAATTACTTTTTCGTGCCGTTTTTCTGTTTTGGACTCATCAATTCTATTTATTTCCATTTGTACTAAATTAAAAAAATTTTCTTTTGGCATATAAAACAACCCTAATTTGATATTCGAAGGTGAAGTATTTAATAGTTTCTAGACAAATAAATTTATGAACTCTAAAAAAATTTTAATTACTGGGGCTGCAGGACAAATCGGTTCAGAACTTGTTTTGGCATTGAGGGAAAAATATGGAAATTCCAATGTAATCCCGATGTATCATAAAAATATGCCAAAAAATGCAATTGAACCTTATGTAATTGGAGATGCAACAAAAAAGGAACTTTTGGAAGAATATATTAAAAAATACCAAATAAATGAAATATATCACCTGGTAGGCATACTTTCGGCAAAAGGAGAGCAAAACCCTTCGCTTGCATATGAAGTGAATATGAATAGTTTGAAAAATGTTTTAGATATTGCCAAAGAACTTAAAGAGCAGGGAAAAACAATTAAAATATTCTGGCCAAGTTCAATTGCAGCATTCGGGCCGACAACCCCTCGTGAAAATACTCCTCAAAAAACAGTTCTTGAACCCTCTACAATGTATGGCGTAACAAAGGTTGCAGGAGAACTTCTTGTAAATTATTATTTTATAAAATATGGGATTGATACAAGGAGCCTTAGGTATCCGGGAATTATAAGCTGGAAAACTCCCCCTGGAGGAGGAACAACAGATTATGCAGTAGATATATTTTATAAAGCCTTAAAAAACGAAAAATATTCATGTTTTCTTTCCAAAGGATCATATCTTCCAATGATGTATATGGATGATGCAATTAAAGCCACAATTCAACTAATGGATGCAGATGCTTCAAAAATAAGGGTTAGGACAAGCTACAATATTACTGCGGTCAGTTTTGATCCTGAAGAGATTTATAATGAGATAAAAAAACATATCCCTTTATTTGAAATGGATTATTCCCCTGATTTCCGGCAGAAAATTGCAGATTCCTGGCCAAAATCTATTGATGATTCCTTTGCACGATCTGATTGGGGATGGAAACATGAGTTTGGATTATCAAAAATAGTTACAGATATGATCAAAAATCTTAAAACTATTCTGTGAGGTTTACAAAAAAATGGTAAATTTAAAAGAATTAATAATTGCAATTTTAATTTGCCAGCTTGCAGGAATTATTGGATCTATTTTTACTTTTGATTCTGTTTCTTTATGGTATCCTACTCTTGTAAAGCCTTCATTTACTCCTCCAAGCTGGGTTTTTGCACCTGTTTGGATAACTCTTTATACTTTGATGGGAATTAGCCTATATTGGATTTATAATTCAAAATTAAAGGATAAAAAAGCGTTTTATGTATTTGGAGGCCAATTAATCTTAAACGCGCTTTGGTCTATTGTATTTTTTGGATTTCATTTGATATTTGTATCTTTTTTGATCATTGTTTTACTTTGGATTTTGATTTTATTGACAATGGTATTATTTTATAAAGTTGATAAAAAAGCAGGAATCATATTAATTCCTTATCTATTATGGGTTAGCCTTGCAACTCTATTAAATTATTACCTTTGGATTTTAAATTGAAAGATTATTTTAGAAAAGATAAAATTAATTTATATTTAAATAATTGATATGCTCTCTTTATAAATATATATGTATACATATACATTATGAGCCAATTAGTAAACCTATCTGACGATGTGTATGCAAGATTGACTAAATTGAAAAAAATAAAAAGTACTAGTTACAGCGAGATCGTAAATGAACTTTTAGAGAAAAAAGAAGAAGAAAAGTACGAGACTAAAAAAGATCTTTTAGAGTATATCGAAAAACTGGAAATTAAGTATAAAGGAAAGAAAAGGGAAAATATCTCCGAAAATATAGATGAAATTTTATACGGATGATATTGTGGCTATAGCAGACAGTTCTTTTTTGGTTTCTCTTTTTGTTCCACATGATGAAAATCATGAAAAAGCTAAGGAAAAATTCATTAAAACAAATGAAGAAATATTAATTCCGGATATTATTTTGTATGAAACCCTGACCGTAATAAATTATAAGCTAGGATATGCAGAAAAGAAATCCATTTTTCAAAAGATAATATCTAATAGTTCCTTTGTTGTAGAGCACCTAACGCCTTCTGAATTAAAAGACACATTAAATAGCTTTATCTTATCTGAATCAAAATTAAGTTTTCCGGATGTTTTGGTTTTAAATTTAGCAACAAAAAGAAAATCTGAAATACTTGTATTCGATAAGAATATAATAAAAGAGATAAATATAAAATAATGTTAGAAAAGATAAAATTAATTTATATTTAGATGGTTAATATGCAGTATTTATAAATATATATGTATAAAATATATACATATCTAGATATGGTGATTTAAATGGGAAATGTAATGATCTCTCTTGATGATGAATATGAAAACTTACTTAGGCAATTAGCCAGAGAGAAATATGGTGGAAAAAAAGGTTCTCTAAGCGAAGTAGTTCAAGATGCATTAAGCCAACTTAAATCAGAAAAAAGCATAGTAAAAGAAAGGATAAAAAAAAGACTTACTACTGGACTTAATTTCAAATATAAAATGTATAAAAAACGCAGTGAAATTTATGACTAAAACCTTAATTGATTCAAATATTTTAATATATGCGCATCAAAAAAAAGATGAAGAAAAGTGTGTGCTAAGCGCTAAAATAGTAAATCATCTTATTGATAACGGGGATATCGTTTTAAGTGTTCAAAATCTCGTTGAATTCTCAAGGGTTTTATCTGAAAAAAGCGTCCCTTTAATAGATAATGATCTTATAAGACAGTATGTCTTTGATTTGATTGAAGTTTCTAGCATTATAGAATATAATTCTAATACTGTAATGAATGCATTAAGCATTTCAAAACAATATTCTATTCACTTTTTTGATGCGCTTTTAGTTGCAACGATGCAGGAAAATGGAATATCAAAGATTATTACAGAAAATGAAAAAGATTTTGAGAAAATGAGCTGGCTTGAAGTAATTAATCCATTTAAGGAGAATAAATGAACGGGTATTTTAGAAAAGATAAAGGAGTTTGAAAAAAAGGTGGAAAATATTAAAGGGATAGAAAAGGTTCACAACTCGGTCGAATCTCAAATTAATAGATTTAATATACCTTCTAAGTAAACCATCTTTAAAAAAATCTCCTATCAGTAAACCAAAACCCTGATTTCCCCCAACTTTTACTATTTTTTAGATCCTTTTTCAATTAAGCGGGCTTCTGTTTTCAGGTTTTTCCAATCAATAGCATAGTAGTAAACCAATAGATTGTTTTAGTACTAGTGAAATGTGACTCGGTTTACTACATAAGTAAATAGCATAAAAATTGGTTTACTGCTTTGGTAATTAATAATTTCTTTATATTTTAGTTTGCAGATCTTATACAAAAACTAACACCATTCTTTTGCTAGTTTTACTAGTTAAACCCTAGCCTAGAATGATGAAAACTACCTAAAAAATGAAACTGAAGCAAATTTATCGTCGTAATTTGTTTTTTAATTTTGCCTTATTGAAATATAACTTACAAAGAATTAAAAAAATTAAAATAAATAAAATAGTGTAACTTAAATTTTCAAAATTAAAATATTAAAAACTAATGGATAAGATATATAAAAGTATTTTATAAATTCTAAGATTATTTTCTAATTCAATTAAATATTATAAATATTTATAAATTCTAAGATTATTTTATATTATAAAATTCTAATTAAAAATTAAATCCTAAAATATTATGGCATTTTTATAATTTTTAAAATGTTTATCAAGACTAATTATTTTTGAATTCTCCAAATCTCCATGGGCCATTATAATACAATCAACAAGTGAAATATCAGGTTCTGTTTTTTTCAATTCTCCATGCAAAAATCCAGCTTTTTTTGAAACTTCAAAATTCAAATTTAAAATAGTGCAATTTTTTTCAAGAACGCATATAAATTTTAAAGGATCAATTTTTTCTCTTTTTAGTTTGCTTATCAATTCTGAAATTACGATTGCAGGTATTAAATTTTTCACTTCTTCTGAAATGAAATAATCCTTTATTTTAGCTCCCTTTTCAGTTTCCTGAAAAAATTCAATAAGAGCAGAAGTATCAAATATAATTTTAGAGTCTGTCAAGCCTATCCTCTCTACACTTCCATTTTATATTTTTATCCTTAAGAGAACCAAATAGCTCCAAAAGCTCAGGTATATTCTTTTTTTTATGTAATTCAACTCTTACTTCTTGGTTTTCGCTTAGGTTAAGCTCTTTTTTTGTTTCAGAGGGTATAAATAGAGCTAATGAGTTGCCTACTTTTTTTAATTTTCCAAAGAGAGTAATATTTTTCATTATACCACATATAATTATACAATGTTAAATTTTTTAAACCTTTGTTTTCATAATAATTATTATATCTGGAGATAAATTTAATAGAATAATGATGTCAGGTAATATTTAATATCATTAAAATATTGAGCTCCTATTAGAAAAAAATGAAAAAATTAAACCCCGCATTCAGTTTTCATAATAACTCCATCAATAGAAATAGTTAAAACATCTTCAGAGCCATCAACATCATAAAATACATTATAGAATAATGCATTTAATTTTACTGCCTTAACACTATTTTTATCATAATTTATTGATTTGGAATCCAAATACGAACTAACAACTAATTTAGCAGTGTCCTCATCTGCAATTGAAACCTTTGACTCATATAAAATTCCGCCTTCTGGAAACATTTCCTTGCACCAGCATGAATCAACCATACAATTAAACATCTCGCAATCAACCCTATCCCAGCATTTATCAGGAATGCTATCTTTTGGAATAGTTACCCCCTTGTAATAATAAAGATTATCCGGGGGATTTGGACCAATCAAACAGCCAAATAAAAAAACTAATGAAATAAAAAGCCCTAAAAATATTATTTTATTTTTCATATCCGTTTTTCTTAAATAATATTTATAAATATATGTTTAAAATAACTAACGGCTAGACAACCGTTGTATTATTTTAATCCCTAGTACAACAAATGCTATAAACGCTCCGCAGAAGACAACGGTTGCCATGCAAATGGTTATAAAAATAAAAATAAAGATCAGAAAGGCTATTAAAAAATCAGAAGAAAGACTGCTAACTTCAAAAATTCTAGAAAAAATAGTAAGGCATAAAAATAAATTACCTATAGCCAAATCAAGATAGGTGTTTTTGTCAATTGTTAGACTACATTTAACAGAGTAATACTTCAAATCTTTTGAAAATTCACTAATTTTAATATCCTTATAATTTTTATAGGATTCATTGATAGAATTATAAAATGCCTTAATATAAAAAAATAAGCTTAATATCAATGAAAAAATATCAAAATACTTCAAGAAAATTTCTAACATGATAACCTCTTTAAATAATTCAAAATAAATAAAAAATAATATTAGAAAAGATGAAATTATTTTACTACTTCAAATCTTCCCTTTAATTTATCTAAAACCTTTGGAAGGGTAGTATATTCCATTTCACTTGGTGCAAGTCTGTGAGGTTCAAAAGGTCCGTGCCTTCTCATATAATCTGCTATTTTCATAGCTTTTCTTCGTGTCAAATCAAATGCAACATCTGCAAATAAATCAACAGGACCAACTAATTTTCCCTCTGCAAGCTGAAAGCCAAGTGCAACAACACGAGGCGGACCATCAAATCTTGTTGGAAGTGCATCTTCCATTGAAACAGGCATCATAGGCCCGCAATGAGAACCTCTCATCCAACCTGAAACCAAATGTGGAAATGCAAATCCTTCCAAAACTTCCCCAAGCGCAGGAAAACCTGATTGTGCCCTAACTATTGCAACAGGATCATCTTTTCCAACATACTCTCCTGCAATTAAAGATAATTTATCAGTAGAAACTACTGCAACAGGTTCATTGGTGGGATATTTTCCTTCTTTTGGATAAACCCTTTTTATTACATACTTACTTTTACTTCCGACCAATGCCAAAAGTTCGTGCAATTCCTTGGGGGTTTCTAAAAATACCCTTTTATTATTATAAATATCATAAACTTCAAATTTAAATCCTGCAATCATTGTCGGATCAATTGAAAGCCCTGCTGTATTAAATGGGTCTGCAAACATCTTAAATACTGGCAAATTAAATGCAGAAGGGTCGGTTTTGTCCATTAAAAAACAGACTAAAGGCTCGCTTTTTCTTTCAGTAATTTCCATTTCTGCAACCCCTGGACCCATTCCTTTTATATTTCCGGAAAATGCATCAGCAAGCAGATCCTGTCCAGCTCCATATAATTTCAATTCTTTTGCAATTTCTGTGCATTTTACAAATGTATCCCATGCAAGCCCATGAATTTGAGAACTATCAACCCCTTTATTATGGCTTAAAATTAATTCCAGATCATCTCCGCATTTTCCAACAAAAAAATCCGTAATATCTTTTTTATCCTTTGCAGAATTTAACAATTCATTTGCTTTTTCCATTAATTTTGGGTGCATTCCGCTGTGTCCTGGATATCCACCGACATCTGCTTTTATAATACTAATTGTTGTTTTTGCCATAAAATTCAACTCCATATTATATACTAATAATTAATTTAAAAATATTTCATTTTTCATCTTCATCCTTAATTGAGGCTTCTGAAGCCTTTTCCTGTTTTTTTGCAATATTTAGCACTTGCAACCCTCTGCTTCCATCCCGATATACAGTAGTTCCTTTGCATCTAAGTTTCCATGATAATAAATAAGCCTTTTCAATATCTTCAACTGTCGCCTCATTTGGAAGATTAATTGTTTTACTTACTGCAAGATCAGTATATTTTTGGATTGCTGCCTGCATTTTAACATGTTCTTCTGAATTAATATCATAAGAAATCACAAAAACTTTTCTTATATCTTCTGGAATTGAATTAAGTGCCTGTATAGTTCCATTATCGATTACTTCCTGCATTAATTCTTCAGAGTATAACCCTCTGGATTTTAGCACTTTTTCAAATAATTCATTGGAATAATAAAATTTGGTTCCATCCATAACATTTTTTATAAAGGCTAATGCAAATAATGGCTCTATTCCACTTGAAGTATCTGCAATCATAGAAATTGTTCCGGTTGGCGCAATAGATGTTACAGTAGCATTCCGCATTGCATCATATTTTTTTGACCAGGTACTATCTTTGAAACCTGGAAATGATCCTCTAACTCTTCCAAGCTCGTTGCTCATTTTTCTTGCCTCATCAGTTACAAATTTCATTGTATACTCTGCAATTTTAAATGATTCTTCAGAGCCGTATTTAACTCCTAATTTGATTAAATAATCTGCAAAACCCATAATTCCAAGACCTATTCTTCTGTGGTGTTGGGATCTTTCTTTAATTATCGGAATGGGATATTTATTAAGCTCAACTACATTATCCAAAAAGGTGACGGCAAGCCTTACAATTCTTCTTAAATTTTTCCAATCCACTTTATCTTTCCAATTTTTATCAGACCAATCTAATTGTACGAATTTTTCAAGATTTATGCTTCCAAGATTACATGATTCAAAATCAGGCATTGGAACTTCACCACATGGATTAGTAGAATTTATAACATAATTTGGAGTCGAATTAGTATTATTTATGGTATCTATGAACAATACTCCGGGCTCTGCTGATTTCCATGCACTATATGAAATTTGATGGAATAGGGTTCTTGCCTTAACTTTTCTTATTGGTTTTTGATCCCTTGGATTTTTTAATTCATAATCCTCATCGTTTTCAAATGCCTTCATAAACTCATCATCTATTGCAACGCTAACATTAAAGTTTTCCAAAAATCCGGGGGTTTGCTTTGCAGTAATAAATTCTTCTACATCCGGATGCCAGATATGCATAACACCCATATTTGCCCCTCTTCTTTTTCCACCCTGTTTTATTACATTGGTTGCATGGTCAAATACAGTCATAAAAGATAATGGCCCTGATGCAACACCTGCTGTAGATTTAACAAAATCCCCCTTAGGCCTCAAATAAGAAAAACAATAGCCTGTTCCCCCTCCTGATTTGTGAATTACTGCAGCATATTTTACAGCATCAAAAATTTCATCGATATTGTCTTGTATCCCCAAAACAAAACAAGCTGAAAGCTGGCCAAGTGAAGTTCCGGCATTCATTAGTGTAGGAGAATTAGGCAAAAATTCAAAATTAGTCATCATCTGAAAAAATGCATTTTCATAGTATTCAATATCTTTTTGAGTGCCTCCAAATAAAGATTCTGCAGAAGCCAAATGTTTTGCAACTCTTTTGAACAACTGACTCGGAGTTTCAATTGGTTTTCCTTTGTCATCTTTTATTAAATATCTTCTCTCAAGAACCTTTATGGAATTAAGGGAAAGTTTTAAATCATCTTCAACTCCGATTAATTTTTTTGCATCCCGTTCCATTTGTTTTCTGAATCGATATAAGATATACGCTTTTGCAGTTGCAGCATGGCCCAATTCTATTAATGCCTTTTCAACACAATCCTGAACATTTTCAACTGACGGAGTATCATCATCCTTAAACTTAGATTCGAGGTACTTGTGGGCAAGAGAGGCCACTTTTTTTGATTCCCCCCTATCATTTCCCCCAAGCGCCTGCGCTGCCTTAAATATTGCATTTGTCACTTTCTCCAAATCAAAAGGAACAACAGAACCATCTCTTTTTCTTATTTTTTTAACCATAAAACCAACCTATTTAGAAAAAGTAAAATACCTATAAAACTATATCATTATAAATGAATTGTTTTAAGGGGTAAATACTAATTATATAAGAATTAATTATTTAACACCTAAAATTGATTTTAATATCTCTTTTGCAGAATTTTTATTTAAGAATTGGTTGTCATTTCCACAGGAAGAATTCAAAATGCATTTAGGGCACCCATTTTCACATCTACATTTGTTTAATCTATCAAAACTCATGGAACATATCTGATTAAAATTTTCGAAAATCAGCTCTGAAATTCCATTTCCACCCTCAGCAGACTCAAAAATGAAAATTTCTCCAGAAGGGTAACTAAGCCCGCCAATTTCTTTTGATTCACATCCCAAAAGAGCAGGCGCCAGGCCAATTGTAATATGTTCAAATGCATGAAGGCCTGATGAAAAATTTTCAACATCAAATGAAAGGGAATTCAAATCTATCCAAAAAGAATAGCTATCAAATTCATATTCATATGGAATTTTAAATTTTTCTTCGGATAAAATTCTTCCGCTAAAAATATCCTTTATCCGATATCCATAAATCTGATTTTTGATGTGTATTTTTCCAAAAAAGATTGGAAAGCCAGTTATTTCAGATTCTTTTATTTTTTCAATTATTTGTATCTCTTTTGTTTTTAATGCCTGGGTAAATTCATTTGTTTCCCCTCTTAATTTTGAGATGCGGGCTTCCTTTTTTTCTAAATCAAGTTTTTCAACTAGATAGGGGATTCCACCATGAAGATAAATTGCTCCTTCATATAATTCAGAAAGCGCTATTGAATATTCCCGTTCTCCTAAAAATTTATAGGTATCTGCATCTTTTATTGTGATATTATGGCCTATCCCCCTCAAATTTAAGGAATTAACTATTGAAACTGCTTTTGGAGTCATTGAATAAAAATCATTCCATTTTTTCAAAAGACCCTCATTTTCAAGTTCTTCTACTAGTCTGTGATTTTGTTCTAATTCTTCACATTTCAAAAGCTTGTCTTTTGAAGCGCAAAGTATGTGAATTTTTTTTATTTTTTTATTTTCAGGGTTTACATAGCATCTTTCGGGGCTCCCTTTTAAATATTCAATCGGATTGTCGATGTAGTATTGGTCAATGGGATTTTCCCTTGAAACAAAAATCGAGGTTGCATCCTGACCAAATCGTCCAGCCCTTCCTATTCTTTGTTTTACCCTTGTTATTGTACCCGGAAATCCTGCTAAGATTACACAATCAACATCTCCAATATCCAAACCCAATTCCAATGCAGAGGTTGTTGCAAGATAATTGATTTTTCCTTTCCTAAAATCTTCCTCTATTCCTTTTCTTTTTTCATAAGCTAAACCGCTTCTATAAACCTGAAGAGGAATATTCTCTGTTTTTGCATATAAGGAAAGCCTCTCTACAACTAAGTGAGAATTTCCAAAAATAAGGGTTTTGTCTTTCAATCCCTTTAAAATTTCAAGAATTGTGGTAAAATAACTTTTTTCTTCGCAGGGAATCATATAATGTTTTATTTTTGAATGCTTGGTGGAAATTCCGGTTATTTCTTTGACATCCTCTCCTATTAATTTTGATGAGAATTCCTTTGCATTCTGGATAGTAGCAGATGTCATAATAAATTGGGGTTTTTTAGGGCACAACCTTTTAAGCCTCCAGAATAAATTATGGACATGAGAACCCAAAAGTCCGCTATAATAATGGGTTTCGTCCAGAACAACGAATTTCAGATTGTTAAAAAAATTCTTAAAAGAACGATTATTCATTAATATAAAATGGAGCATATCCACATTCGTAATTAAAATCCTTGGATTATTTTCCCGTATCCTCTTTCTTTGATATTCCGGAGTATCCCCGTCATATATTTTTGCATCTATTCCATATATTAAAAAAGGGCTAAACTTTCGAAGTTGATCCCGAGACAATGCTTTTGTTGGATAAAGAATTAATGAGTTTTTTTTGTTTAGGGCCGCATTAATAATTTCAGAGATATATATTTCGGATTTTCCGCTTGCAGTTGGAGAATTTACCACTATATTTTTTCCATTTCGTATAAAATTTATTGCTTCAGCCTGATGTTTATATAATTTTTTGATTCCTTTGGAATTAAATACATCTCTTACGATTTTGTTTAATTCTATCTCTTCGTATTCAACTTCTGGAAGAATTTCTGTTTTTTCGATTGGAGTATAAGAGCTTAAAAAAACTGACACAGCTATAAATTAAAAAATAAAAAAATAAAAAGGAGTTGGATTTACATTTTGCTTCCAATAAATCCGCCAATTATTGCAAGAACAAAAGCAATTACTGCCCCAATTACTAATGCAATAATTCCTCCAACTAGTATTGCAATCAAACCTAAAGCCTGCATTGCCGGAGTAGAATATATCCCTAATCCAATCACAACAAATACAGCCATCAGCAAAAGATTTACCACACCAGATACGACTCCTGCAACAACTCCTGTTAATCCGGCATCAATTAAACTTAGCTTATGGGTTTTTGTAGAAACATACCCTACATAAACCAAAATAAGCCAACCAATGACCCCGAATAATAATCCTAAGGATGTCATTAATTCTGCAGTTAAGAATAACTGGATTACTCCCAAAACCACCAAAATAACTATTGGGATTTTTGCAATTTCAAACGATTTATTTAGATCCATAAAACCTTACACCTCATTTTTAGATAGACATAATAGATTTATAAAACTTCTTTTTAGCAAGAATAAATAAAAATAAGTTCATCATTCTCTTTTTTATCCAATCTCACAAAACCAAACCTTTCAAACTGGATTATTTCCCCTTCTTTTAATTTCATGCAATCCAATTCGCAATATCCTTTAATTAATTCAAGACTATGAGGATTAAATTCTCCGTTATTTGAAAATATTTCCTTTGGAACAAGAATTTTTGCATTTAATTTATTTTCAGATACCCATTGAATTATCTTTGGAACTTTTTGTTCTTCAATTAGGGTTGCAATGATTTTATTTCCAATTTTATTGATTTGAATTGTGCAAAAATCCTTTAATCTCAAAATTTCCCCCTCTTTTAATTTTAAGGCATCATTTTTTGAGATGTGCACAGCGCCTCCAATAGAGATATTTCTTGTTCCTTTTTCAGGCTCTTTGGGATATAGCGGGAGTATCACCTTATTTTTATTGTTATTTTTAATTTCCAATTCAACCGGATCTAAAACAAAAAAGAAATGTTTTGAAACCGGATCAATTAATTTTCGATTCGCATTAAGTAATAATTCCAAATCCGGCTCGCTTTCAACTTTTGAAATTCCAAATGACAATACAAATTCTCTTACTGCTTTTGGAAGTATCCCTCTTTTTTCAAGCCCTGCAAGTGTTAGTAATCTTGGATCATTCCAGCCCATTAATTTACCACTCTCAACCAAGGGCCTTAAAAGCCTTTTTGAAATAGGAGCATTTTTTATTGATAATCTTGAAATTGAGATTAATTCTGGAATGTCAAGATTTAATTTTTTTAAAAGGAATATATATGCCTCATCCCTTAATTCATATTCTTTTGACCTTATTGGGTGGGTTATTCCAAGAACAGAATCCATAACTGCTCCCTGAAAATCATATGTCGGCCATACCCGGTATTTATTTTTCTGCCTATAATGAGGGGTTTCTATTATTCTAAATAGGGTTGGATCCCTCATCACAGTATTTAACGATTCCATATCCCCAGTTAATCGTATTACTGCTTCTCCTTCTTTTATTGGGCCCTCAAGCATTTTTTTCCAAGTTTCCAAATGAAAAGAAGTATTTTTTTCAAAACATCTGCATCTCTTTTTCCTTTCCCGGCCTTCTGCAATCTGTTCTTTTTGGCAAAAACAGGAATATGCATTTCCATCAGAAATTAATTTTTCACATAATGCATACATTTTTGGCAGATAGTCACTGCAGTAAATTTCCTCATTCCAATCAAGGCCAAGCCATTCTATCCCTTTTTTTATAGCAGAGACAAATTCCCCTTTTTCTGCTTCCGGATTTGTATCATCCCATCTTAAAATTATTTTTCCACTATATTTTTTTGCGATTTTCCATGAAAGGCAAAATGCCTTTGCATGTCCTATATGCGACCATCCATTCGGCTCTGGCGGATACCGTACAACCACTTTTCCAATTCTTGCTCCTGAAATTTCAAATTCCTTGTCTTCCTGTTTTTTTTCCAAATACTCAAAATCAGACATTTCTTCTTCTATTTTCTCTTTTGATAATTTTGAAATTCTTGCTATTTCCTGAGAGATTTGTTTCATTACATCTTTCATATTTAATTTTGCATCAGGATATTCTGCAATGACTTTGCCTGCGATTGAACCCGAATTCGCCCTTCCAAAATCATATGCATTTTTTAGCGCATGTTTTCGTATTATTTCTATCAAATCCATAAAAACATGATATTAGCAAGAATTTAAAAGTTAAATGAACGAAATTATTTTATGCAAAATTTAAGGGAAAAATTTTTTAGTGGAAATGAAAAGGAAATTCTTTTTGATGAGCCGTGCAGCGAACTTGGGAATTTGATTATGAGAACAAATGAGCTTCCAGACTTATTTTTGAAAATACAGAAAACAGGTGATGATAGGTCTTTTGTCATAATTTCTGCGCTTGTTCTTGAATCTGTTTTAGACCAGTTTCTTGAAGGATATATTCCCAAATACAAAAAACTTCTTGAAAACGAGGGAAACTTTGTTTTTTCAACCAAAATAAATTTACTCAAAAGCCTTGAATTAATACCTACATTGATACTTTCTTGTGCTGAAACAGTAAGAAAAACTAGAAATAAATTCGCCCATAACCTCAATTTTGATTCTCTTGAAAAACTTGGAAAAGATGCAAATCCCCTAAAAACACAATATAATCAGATATATTCAAGATATGGGGAAAATGCATCAGATAAAACAATGCGTGAGATATTTAACGGGGTAGTTTCCTATTCGATTTCAGGGCTGATTGCATACATTCCGAATATTAAAGCATTAAATACAAAAATAAGGTCAAAACGATTCAGAGAAGAAATTAATGCGGAAAATAAGATAAATTTTGAAAAACAGATTGATGGGCTTGCAAAAGAAAAGCCTGCTGAAACAGTCAAAACAGAAGGATTTTTGATTAAAAAATATAAAAACGGAATAATAATTGCAGAAAAAATTTAGATTGGGGCCACTGAGATTTGAACTCAGAACACAAGCTCCCGAAGCTTGCAGCTTAACCAGGTTGGCCCATGGCCCCATAAAGATGCGCTTAAAAAATAATTAAAACAGAACATTTATTAAAATTGAAACTAACCCTAAAAATAAAAATATCAGGCTCAATTTTCTCGATTTTTCCAAAAACAGGTCATCAGATTTGCCGATAAACAAAAAAACAGATTGATAAATGAAAAATGCCGCAACAAAAATAATTAAATATTTTGCAAAAACATTTTGAATTTCAAAGGAAAGATACAGCGCAACAAAAACAAAGAAAAGATAAAAAATTCCTGCAGTAAGCAGGGCTTTTCTTTTTCCAACCAGAATCGGGTAAGTTTTTGAATTTCTTGCGATTTTATCTCCCGGCATATCCTGAACGGATTTTATAATTTCTCTTCCGACTCCAGATAAAAATGCCAACACGGATAATAGTATAATTGAATTATCCAATTGGTTTGAGACCACGAGATTTCCAAAAATCAACGGAATCGCCATGCTCAGCCCGATGTAAATATTTCCCAAAAACGGCAAATCCTTTAATTTATAATTATAAAGGATTGCCAGTAGACTAAATATTAATGCAATCAAAAATGCCCAGAAATTTATAAAATATGCAATAAACACTGAAAGAATAAAACAAAGCCAGGAAAAATAAAATGCAAATTCTGGTGAAATTGTTCCTTTTACAAGAGGCCTTTCATTTCTTTTATTTAATTTATCTGTTTCAATATCCAAATAATCATTCAAGGCAAAAGAGCCCATCTCGCTAAGTATCGGAACTAAAAGAGAGGCTAAAATTATAAATGTAATTTGAGGAAAACTTCCAAGGACAATTATTTCTGCAATCAAAACTGCAAACGAGAGCATTAATGCATGCTCGAATCGTGTAAGTTTCAAAAACTCTTTAATAAATGACATTAAATAGAATTTTACTGAATTGATTTATAAATATTACCTGTTTCAACAAATTATGGAATATAAGGTAAAAATAATTGATATCAATGAAAAAGAAAAAGAATTGTCCAGAAGAACTCTCACCAATTTTTATCAGGCAAAGGCAGAAATATACGGCACCTGCATAAAATTATTTACTGACAATCATGAATTCAAGCAGATGTGGATTGAAAACTTCAAACCTATGCTGGATATGATAAGGCCCCACGGAAGGGTTTTTGCATATAATACTGGGCAAAAAATGGAGGTTTTATACGAACCTTATACAAAAACAGTCATAATAAAAAATTGCACATATTATGGATGGATAAAAAGCATAGCACTTGGCCTTGTAAATGAATATTTAGAGGATATTCCTTCTGAACATAGAAGATATTCGATACATGGTTCATGCATTGAAAAAAATGGAAATGCAATAGGTATTATAGGGCCAAGTGGTTCTGGAAAAACAACATTAACCTATGGATTGCTTTTGGACAGGCGTTTTAATTTTTTGACTGACGACTGGTTTTTTGTAAGACTGCGGAAAAATGGAATAAGAGTTTTTTCATCTGAAAAAAATTCATATATAAGAGAGGGATTGGAACAAAACTGGCCTGAATTTGAAAAAAAGATTAGACACGTAAAAAAAGACGCTTTTGGAAGATTTCTAGTAGATATTAAAAAAATCTTTTCACAAGACAGGATAATTGAAATTTCAAACCTTAATTTAATAATACTTTTAACAAGGGACAAACATTTAAAACCAATAAAAAAATTAAGCCGAAATGAGGCAATAGGATTTATGAAAAAGAATAATTTCTGCAACCCCCACCTTTTGATAAAAAATGTGCGCAAAACCGGTTTCAGGCTTAAGTTTTTTTCAGAGCTTTTCTCAAAAGTTCCGGTTTATTTATTAAATACAATTGAAACACCACAAGAATCGCTTGCAAGAATAGTAAATATTGAAAAAGAGACTGAAAAGCTATGAAAAATACATTCATGGGAATTCAAGATTCATACAAAGATTCTGATATTGCAATTCTTTCAATCCCTTATGAAAATAAACTTTCTTACCGGACTGGAACAAAAAAAGGTCCGGATGAAATACTAAAGGCAAGCCTTGAATTAGAGCATTTTTCCTTGTTTTTCAATGAAAATATATGCGATAAAATAAAGATACACACATTTGAACCTTTGAAAGTTAAAAATAAGGATTATCTGGAAATGATAACGTTAGTTGAAAAACAGGTTTCAAAAATAAAAAAGGATGGAAAAAAATTTGCAATTTTAGGAGGAGAACATAGCATAAGTATTGGTGTTTTTGAAGCAATACTAAAAGATGACAGGGACATTTCAGTTTTGCATTTGGATGCCCATGCAGATCTTAAAGAAGAGTATTTAAATAGCAAATATAGCCATGGCTGCGTAATTAAAAGATTGCTTGAGAAAAGCAGAAATTTTGTTTCAGTTGGAATAAGAGACTATGCAAAAGAAGAATACGAGATAATAAAAGATAGGAAATTATCTGTATATGGAACAGAATTTAACCAAAATGAGATTATCAGAAAACTTGAAAAAAAGGTATATATTACCCTTGACATGGATGTTTTTGATCCTTCAATTGTTCCTGGGGTTGGAACCCCACAGCCAGAGGGATTAAATTTTAAACAAGTTATTGATTTGATAAACGCAGTTGGAAAAACAAAAGAAATCATTGGTTTTGATATGGTAGAATTAAGTCCGATTACGAATAATCCTGCAAGTGAATTTTTAGCATCAAAACTTTTATATAATATGATTGGATCTTGTTTTTTTGAAAGATTTTAGTGCCATTAAAATCTTTGTTCAAGATTCAAATATCTTGTAAAATAATTAAGTATATTTTCCTGAAATTCCTTATTGCTTTCAAATCCAAAATCCTTATGCAATTGAAGCATATACGGATGAGGGGAGAAATGGGGAACAGTTACAACATATCCAGTCATATCTGATGAGGCCAATTTTTGATGGGCAGAAGAATACTGGCCATAGATTCTTCTAAATTGCGTTGAGGTTTCTGCCTGCTCTTTTGAAATAATGCAGTTTTTTATAGGGCCCTGAATAAAATTAAATGAAATTTTCTTTTCTTCTTTTTCCCCACTAAGTAAATTTCTAAAAGGTTTTATCATACTGCACCTTAAATAAAAATTATTTTTATTATCAAATCCAAATTCATATTCCCCTTTTTCAAAATGAGATAAAACAAAAGAGGTAAAATATTCCTTTCCATCTTTAAAATTAACATTTTTAGAATATATCATCAGCTTATTTTCAGAAAAAAACACAGAGCGGGTTGAACTATGCGAGAAAAAAACTCCTGCCTTTCCCCCATTTATAAAAAGAGGCTGAAAATAATTATTCGGAACTGCAAATGCAGTTCTGGCTTCAATTAAAGGATAATATAACTTAACCGGCCATTTTATTGAAGAATACATCAAATGAGATAAGATAGGCATTTCTTCTGCTACTTTTTGGGTATGCTCCATTAATTCTTTATCTTTTTCAAACATTTTTCTTAGAAGTTCTTTATATGATGGATTTGACTTTGCAACGGAAGTTATATTCTCGTACATATGAATCAGTTGACCCTTATTTCCTTTACTTCGGAAATGAGCCCTTTTATTGTATTCAAAAGCCGCAATTTTTCACTATTTTCTTCTTTGGAGTGTTTATATGAAATCTCTAAAATCCCGTCATTTAATTTGAAATCACAGTCAAGCCCTGACTCTAAAATAAGTGCTTCGATTTTTTCATGGGGATTTTGAATTATTTCTACCAATTTTATTTTGTATTTTAAATTTTGGCCTGCAAACGGATGATTAAAATCCACAAGGACTCTTCCGCTGTTTACACTTTTGATCAGGCCATACATTCTTTTGTTTTCAAAATCAACATGAACCGTAATCCCGGGTTTTGGAATTATCTCGTATCTTTTAAATTCCTCTTCTTTCATGATTTTCATAAGTTCTTTTTTTCTTTTTCCAAATGCCTTTTCAAGGGGAATTTCAATATAAACTTCTTTTTCAGGTTCAAGATCCTTTATTTTTTCCTCTATTCCTGCAATTGTTTGACCATACCCATATACTATCAGAATAGGGCCTTCCCTGTTTCTTATTGTTTTTGAAATTTCTCCAGAAGTTGAATCAAAAATATTTCCATTCTTATCATAACCTGTGTATTCAAGTTTTACAAAATCTCCTTTTTTTAGCATAAAAACACCATTTAAAACTGACATATAAATTTTAATTTCTAAAGATAAACCATTTAATATTTATCCTTTTGAATAGATATATTTTTAATTAGTTCCAGAAAAGTAATAATCAATTTCAAATAATAATAGGTAATTTTTATGAAAATCGATTTGAAAGTAATAATGGCGATAGTGCTTATCGGGGTATTTGTCCTGGAATATGCATTGATGCCTTTTTTGAATAAACAGGACGTGGAAACCGGGCAACTCGAAAATTATATGGGAAACGGGGTTTTCAAAGCAACCCTAGAATATTATGAAAGGACGGTATATATCCAAAGCAGTCAATATGAACTCTTGGAAAAAATAAAATCAAATGCAAATGTAAAGGATGCCTCTTTTGAATCCGGAATTTATACAGTAATTTTAAACAAGAGAGAAGATGTAGAAAATTTCTATAAACAGATGAAAGATGAAAACATCCCGGTTTATGCAACTGCAATTGTTACGCTTGAACCTTCCATAACAATATATGATGAACAAAATAATAACATAACTGGGGATTTTTATAGTAGAAAAACAAAAATTTTTGGAATAGAGCCTGTTCTCAGACCTGAAAGCGAGATATGGCTTAATGGAAAAATTGTAATTCAGTCAAACCAGGCATTTTTAACAGAAGACCCTACAATATATTTTCAAATAATATCCCTTGATATAAATGCAACAATTCTTGATTTAGAAAAATACTTAGAATATATTGTCCCATGGAGGGATAGGAACTCTATAGATGTTGCGGGGCTTAAACAAGAGTACGGAATTGATAATATAAGTTATCAAAAAGATAATTCGGTATATTTTCTAACCCCATTATCAATTCAGGAGCAAATAAGCAAAAAAAAGGATTATATTGATTATATCTCGGATCATATGTTAATAGTTGCGGATAATTTTTCAGATATGGAACTAATAAAAAATGATTTTGGAGAAGAACTTATTTTTTCCAATTCAACTTTAAATATTATTGGAATCGAAGACATAAATCTTACATTTGATAAAAAAGAGTATAATTTTTATATTTTAAAACCGGAAATGAAAGGATACAATGTTCCGCAAGAATATACTGAATTAGAGTTATCCTCTGATACATTATTAGAAGGGGAAATTTTAATAACTATTCAGGCAATAGTAACTGGAAATAATATAATAAAAATAGAAAATATAGAACTCAGTTAGATGTTATATTTTCAAGTTTTACCCCAACTATTTTTGAAATTCCCTTTACCTTTGCAACCCCCAAAACTGCATTTGCGCCGCTTATTACTGAATCATTATGTGAAACTACCAAAAATTGGGTTTTGTCTGAAATCTGTCTTATTAACTGCGCCAAATAATTGCTGTTCTGTTTATCAAGGGCCGCATCAGCCTCATCTAAAATATAAAATGGGCTTGGTTTATAAAACTGGATTGCAAAAATAAATGCAAGTGCAACTAAAGAGCTTTCTCCACCGGATAACGAATCTATTGAAACATCCCTGTTATTTTTTTGTATTTTGATATGGAGGCTGCTTTCGAAAGGGTTATCCGGATCATCAAGATAAAGATGGCCTTTTCCTACAGGAATGGTATTTAACATATCCTGAAAGTTTTTATTGACTGCCTCAAATGTTTCACTAAAGATCTCAATTTTTCTTTTGTCAATTCCTGAAATCATTTCCAAAATTGCTTTTCTTTCATCTTCAAGCAAAGTTATTTTTTTGCCAAGCTCTTCAAGTTCAACCAATTTTGACTCGTAAAGTTCTATTGCTGAAAGATTTACCGATTCGATGGAATTTAAGGTTGCTTCATATTCTTTTATTTTTTTAATTAATTCATCCCTGCTTTCATTTAAAAATTCGATTTTCCCGTATTCCTCAAATTCTGTTTTTAAATCGACTAATCTGGTTTTTATAGTCGCCTCCTTTATTTCATTCTGGTGTTTTTCCCTTTCATAAGATTCAATTTTTATTTTTATTTTTCCCCGTTCTTCACCTGCACTTTTGAGTTTTTCTTCAAAATTCTTTAATTGATTAAAAAGACTTTCAATCTCTTTTCCAGATTTTTTAACTCTTTCTTCAAGATTTTCAAGTTCTTTTAAAAGTTCGGGTATTTCCCGTTTTATTTTATTAATTTCAGAAATTAAATCTACAATCATCTGGGAAATATCCTTAATTTCGATCTCTTTTTTTCTAAGCTGGGTTTTTCTAAGTTCAAGCTCTTTTTGTTTTCCTTCAAAAGTTGCCTTGAGAGATGAAATTTTTGATGCAATCTCTGTTCTTTTCCTGCCTTGTGAATCCTGTTTCTGCATAATGGATTTTTCCTCATTGTCTATGTCTGCCTTCAATTGCTCTATTGATTTCATTTGCGATTCGATTATTTTTTGAAGCTCGGATTTCTTTTTAATTTTTGAATCCATCTTATCTTCAATCTCTTTTACCTCTTTTTCAACTTCCTTTTTTTGGTTTTTTAATTTTTCCTGTTTTTCCCGGCTTTCGGCAAAAACCCTTTTTTCTATTTCAATTCCTTTTAATTTTACTTCTAATTCTGCCTTTTCTTTTCTTTTTCTGTTTCCTTCTTCCCGTATCTCTTCAAGACGGACGATCATCTGCCTTCTTTTTTCTTTTAAATCTTCAGACTCATCATCAAGTTTTTTTATCTGGGCAGAAGCTAAAAGACTGGAGGCTGTTTTTCCCCCTGTTATAATTCCGGATTTTTCAAAAAGCTCTCCATCCAGTGTAACTATTCTTTCATCCTGCATTTTTTTACTTTTTACGGTCTGGACATCATCAACCAAAATGGTATCTGAAAATACATACTCCATTGCAAAGGAAAATTTTGAGTTATAGGTAGCATAATTTATTAGGAGGTTTTTTTTCCGGTCAAGTTCTTTTGGCTTTATTCGGTCCAACGGAATAAATGTTGCCCTTCCGCTTTTCATTTTTTTTAAAACATCAATTATTTTTGTTGCCGTATCAGTGCAATCCACAACAACATGCAAAAGACGCCCAGAAAGGGCTGCTTCAACAGCGCTGGTGTATTTTGGGTCGAAAGAAATTAAATCGCAAACAAGGCCGTAAATGCCTTTATATTTTCCACTTTCTTTAAGATCTTTAATGAGGGATAATGCCGGATTGGATGCCTGTGGAGAGGAATACACCCTCATTTGTGCTGCTTTTTCTCTTACTTTTAAAAGGTCTCGGTCAATATTTGCAAGTTCATGATTTATGCTTCTTTCCTCTTCGAAAAGATTTGAAATTTCACCTGAAAGTTCAGAGCATATTTTTGAAATTGATCCCTCATCCTCATTTCCAAAAGAATTGGAATCTGATGAAAGTTCCTGTTCTATTTCATCAATTTTCTGGTTTTTCATTGAAAATACTTCTTTTAAGGTGTTTATTTCCCCTTCAAATGCTGCAAAGGAATCCTTCGACTCATACAACCGGGTTTGTTCAAAATTAAGTTTTTCTTTTAATTGCCTGATATTTGAATCGATATTGTCTTCAGCCTCTTTTGGGGATATCTTTTTAAGTTCAGAATCAATCTCCAATACTTCATGGGATATCTTTTTTGTGTCCGACTGATCAATGGAAATATCCTTTTCGAGAACGATTTTCTGTTCCTGAAGTTTTTTTACCTGTTTTTCCCTGTCCTGCAAAAGCTCTGTTTTTATTTGAATAGAAGCTTTTATTTTTTCTATATTTGAGATTTCTCTTGTTGCAGATTGTTTTTCCTGAATCTTTTTTGAGATTTCAGATCTTTGTCTATCCAATTCAAAAATTTTTGTCCCTATTTCATCAAGCTCTGCATTTTTAGATAGGGCCACTTCAGAAAGCTTTGATTTTGTCTCTATCACCCCGTTAAATTCAGATTCAAGCTTGGAGAGTTCTATTTTCAATAACGATCCTTTGGACTTTTTCAAATTATCTCTGCTTTCTTTATATTTAATTGCAATTTCTCTTTCTTTTTTTAATTCACAAAGCCTTGCATTCCTTTCTCCATATACAATATTTGCCTCTTTCAATCTTGTTCCAACTGCATCTAATTCTTTTATTGCCTCTTTCTTTTTTTTCTCAAAATCAGATATTCCTGCAACATTTTCAATTATTTCCCTTCTTTCTTTTCCTGTCATTTCAACAATTCTTTGGATTCTTCCTTGGGCAATTATATTCCGGCCACTCTCATCCAAATTGTATTGTTTTAAAAATTCCATTACTGCAGTTCTTGTTGTTTTTTTTCCATTCAACTTATACAAAATTTTTCCATCGGTTCTTATTGCTCTTTTTATTTCATATTTATTGTTTTTTTCATCTTTGAATATTAAAATTACTTCTGCTGAATTCATTCCTGTAAAAATCAGGTCTTTTATTTTTCTGGTCCTAAGCGCCCGCAAACTTTGTTCTCCTAAAACAAACCTTATTGAATCGCAAACATTTGATTTTCCAGAGCCGTTTGGTCCTGCAAGGCAGGTAAAATTATCAGGAAGCTCAATATTTGCATGCTTGAAGGATTTGAATCCGTGAAGTTTTAGCTGAAAGATACTAAGCATAGGGGACATTTGGCTGGTTTAATTTAAAAAGTTTATCTATCATTAAATTCAAAATTTGGAAAATAAAATAAAAATATTTAACCTTAAGCAGCTTCGATCTTACCTACAACTTCTCTAAGCATCTTTGCAGTTTCCATCGACCAGCGGCGCGGCCGCAGAGCGGCCAATTAACGCCACCCCAGACACACCGGACCAATCGACGTCAGCATCGACAAAACGCCTGCCGCCGCTGTTGAAGTAGAAGATGTAGCGGGCAACAGAACCATGCCATCCATCTGAACCTTCTTGATAATTAGACCTTACCAAACCGTATCTTGCTGCAGTATTGCTTGAAGAACTAGGTTGATTGGCAAGCGGGAATCCATATTCATCAGTCAAAGCCCAGTTGTTTCTCATGAAGTTAACTGCCCTGACTCTTCCTGCAAGAGTTTCTAAATCAGCTACTGAAACAGTATATAAACCAGTATCTGTTTGCTCAATTTCTAGCAAATCAATTGAATCATAAACGCCCATTGCCGCGACTTTTTGCAAACTTATTTCCTTTCCATCAAACATAACTGGAATATCTGGAATTTGCTGGACATATCTAACTCCATCTTCAACCCATGTAACCTCTTTACCTAGTGGCTCTTTTGGGTCTTTCCTATAAACTGCGTATTGGTTAGTTCTAATCCTTTTGGTCCCCGTAACTGCCCGACAGATTTCACTAAGGTTCAAAGCGTCTTCTGCTTCTTTTACAGTTGCAATACCTTCTAACTTAGGATTGAACTTTCCTTTAAGTTGGAACATCTGCCTTTGGGTAAAAGTACCTTCCATCTTTCTCATTGGTTTCTTATTTGTTAAAAGATCTTGCACCATAAATACACCTCATTTTGTTAATATTAATGATATAATATGAAGCATTAACTTTAAAAACCTATAAGTTATCACAAATTTAGCAGTTTTGTATTATTTCAACAATATTATAAGAATAGAATTATATTAAAATAAAGTGCAAGAAGAGATTGGCAGCTTGCTGGCAAATTTTGAAAAACACCAGATCAAAGCTTTTGAACTCCTCTGCGATAACTTCTAAACCGAACTTATAATTGAATAAACTTCTTTTTTTATTTCTTCTGCTTTTGCCAAGCTGCAATTAGTCAATTTTTGGATATCTTCAATAGATAATTTTTGCAGATCTTTTACAAGTACATAATCATTTAAAAGGAATTTTTCTTTAAGTTCCAGTCCAACTGATTGCAAAACAGTTATTGGATAAAGGAATTTTTTATCTATTATAACCTCAAGACCTTTCCTAAAGGGATATTTCCAACCAAGCAATTCCATTCCTACGCATTTTGCGTATTTCTCAACTTCAATGCTAAATCGGGTATTGGTAATAAGCATTACTTTGTTTATTTTATTTTTATGATTGGAAGAGATGTCTAGAAATCTGGCATATGTATAAAGTGCGTCCTGAATTGGACAATAGACCCATGGCTGGTTATGGAATTTGCATTCTGCAACAATGTGTTGGTCTCCTTTGTGTGCAACAACATCTATTTCATGGCCTATACATTTTCCTTCAAAAAATACCCTGAATTCTGTTTTATATCCTTTTTCTTCTAAGATTTTTGCAATAAAAGTTTCAAAATGATGGCCAGCCGGACCTAATTGAACAATTGCATTTTTCAATCCAAACTTGGACGCTGCAACTCTTTTTCTCTTTTTTAATATTTTAAATACAAAACCATAAATTTTTTCAGTAGGTATTTTTTCATATAAGTGGGATTCAACATCTTTTAAAATTTCTTTAATTAAATGCTCTGATGTGCCCACCCTTTCAAGGGATGCTCTTATTCTTTCAGGCTCGTATGGGGCCAATTCCCCGTTTCTTTTCAGGACATTTACCATTGGGTAAAATAAAAAAGTCAATAAATAAAAGATTAACTGATAAGATGTTCGTCAATTATTTTTGCAATTTTTCTCATCTTATCCGAATTCTGGAGATATTTTTGAACCATCTCATCAATCGTTTCAGTTAAAGTTTTTCCAATTAAAAAATATTCCCTTCTTTTTTTAATTACAAATCCGCGTCCGATAAAATAATTTAGATGGTAGACGACTGCAGCCTGGGTTGTTTTTTCAGATTTTGCAATATCGATTGTTTTTATTCCTTTATTTTTAAGGGAAGAATCGAGCAAATAAAGAAAAATAGTAAATGCAAGTTTTTCTTTTTTTGGGTCTATGCCAAAAAACTCAGCTATGCTTAGTATCTCCTTATCTACATTTATCGTGTGGCCTTTTTCTTTTAAAACCGGATAATTTGGCATAATTCTCAAAATTATTATAAAAAGAAGGGTTTTAAATTCTACTCTTTTAACTAATTTTAAGGCATTTTATTAAAATTTAAAAAGAATTATTAAAATAATAGCATTAAGTTTAAAAACTTTTCCAAGAAGATATATTTGCAATGAATTTTTTGTTTTAAGGTGATGAATATTACAGAAAAAAAAGAACAAACAGAAAAAATGATATCCCATGAGGAAAAGAAAAAATTAGAATGCACAGAGCCAAAAAAAATAGAATGCGAAAAAGAAAAATTGGTTCCACATAAAGAATTACTATTATTACAAACAAAACACAGGGACTTAGAAAATGATCTAAAAAGACTGCAGGCGGAATTTGAAAATTTTAAAAAAAGAGCAGAGAAAGAAAATTTGCAAAAAGCAGAAGACGGAAAATTTGAACTCGCAAAAGAATTGGTGATAGTTGTTGATGAATTTGAAGAGGCGATTAAACATTCAAAAGAAACTGGAATCAGGATGGTGTATAATAACTTAATAAAAATTCTAAGATCAAATGGATTAAAGGAAATAAGCAATATTGGAAAATATAACCCGGATTTACATGAAGTTGTAAATTCAGTGGAATCCCAAAAAGAAGAGGGAGAAATAATAGAAGTTTTACGAAAAGGATATTTATTTGGAGATAGGATAATAAGGCCTTCAATGGTTGTAATCTCCAAAAAAAGAGGTGTTGAATATGAATGAAAAAATTATTGGTATTGATTTAGGAACATCAAATTCTGCAGCTTCGGTTCTTGAAGCAGGAAGACCTGTAATAGTTCCAAGCGCAGAAGGGGCATCACAGTATGGAAAATCATTTCCAAGCTATGTTTCCATAACAAAAGACGGGCAAAGATTTGTAGGAGAGCCTGCAAAAAGACAAATGGTTGCAAATTCAGATGGAACAGTTAATGCATTCAAAAGAAAAATGGGAACATCTTATGAATATGAAATTTTCGGAAAAAAATACAAGCCACAGGAACTTTCCTCAATGATTCTTGCAAAAATAAAAAAAGATTCTGAAAGTTTTTTAGGCCAGCCTGTCAAAAAGGCAGTTATTACTGTTCCTGCGTATTTTGATGATAATCAACGGCAGGCAACAAAAGATGCAGGAGAAATTGCAGGGCTTGAAGTTGTAAGATTGATAAATGAACCTACTGCAGCCTGTCTTGCATACGGACTTGATAAAGTTGGAAAGGATATGAAAATTCTTGTTTTTGATCTTGGAGGAGGAACACTGGATGTAACAATAATGGAATTTGGCGGAAATGTTTTTGAAGTAAAATCCACGAGTGGAGATACCCAACTTGGTGGAACTGATATGGATAAAATTCTTGTGGATTACTTGATTGATGAATTTAGAAAACAATCCGGGATGAATATAAGAAATGACAATCAGGCAGTAAAACGATTAACTGAGGCAGCAGAAAAAGCAAAAATAGAATTGTCAACAGTTCTTGATACCGAAATAAATCTTCCTTATCTAACTGCAGATAAAGAAGGGCCAAAACATTTTCAATACAAATTAACACGGGCAAAATTAGAAGATCTTATAAGGCCATTAATTGATAGGTGCAGGCATCCGGTAGAACAATCATTATCAGATGCAAAATTAAAGCCAAATCAGATAGATAAAATTATTCTTGTCGGAGGGCCTACAAGAATGCCCATGGTTCAAAAATTTCTTGAAGATTTGGTTGGCAAAAAAGTTGAACGGGGAGTAGACCCAATGGAATGTGTTGCAAAAGGAGCTGCAATACAGGGAGGAGTTTTAGCAGGAGAAGTAAAAGATATCCTGCTTTTAGATGTCACTCCGCTATCACTTGGCATTGAAACATTAGGAGGAGTATTTACCAAATTAATAGAGAGAAATACTACTATACCAACTAAAAAAAGCCAGGTATTCTCAACTGCAGCAGATATGCAAACTTCAGTAGATATTCATGTATTGCAGGGAGAAAGAGCATTGGCAAAGGATAATATAAGCCTTGGAAAATTTGTTCTTGTAGGAATTGCGCCTGCACCACGAGGTATGCCACAAATAGAAGTAACCTTTGATATAGATGCAAATGGAATAATACATGTTGGAGCAAAGGATTTGGGAACTGGAAAAGAACAAAAAATGAGGATTACAGCACCCCATAAAATGAATAAGGAAGACATTGAACAAAAAATGAAGGATGCTGAAAAATACGCAGACGATGACAAAAAACTACGAGAGCTTATTGAAACAAGAAATGAGCTGGAATCTTTGGTTTATACGAGCAATAAAACAATTGATGAATTGAAAGACAAGATTCCTGCAGACCAAAAAGCAAAAATAGAAGAAGAGATAAAAAAGGCAAATGAAGTTTTAGCAGACAAGGAGGCAGATATTTCAAAATTGAAAAATGAAATTGAAAATATCAAAAAAATTGTTCAGGAAGTTGGAAAACATATCTATGAACAAAGCCAACAAAATCCAAATATGGAAAAGGAAACTGGAAAAACAGACAAAGAAAATGAAAAGGATGACAATGTAGTTGACGGAGAATACACCAAAAAGGACTAGAGATCTTATATGGCAAAACGAGATTACTACGAGGTTTTAGGTGTTTCCAAAAACGCCTCTTCAGAGGATATTAAGAAGGCATATAGAAAACTTGCAATGCAGTATCATCCTGACAGAAATAAAGAATCCGGTGCAGAAGAAAAATTCAAAGAAATAAGCCAGGCTTATGCAGTGCTTTCAGATTCAAATAAAAAAGTACAATATGACCAATATGGGCATTCGGAATTTGATCAAAGGTATAGCCAGGAGGATATTTTTAGAGGGGCGGATTTTAGCGATTTTGAGGACTTGTTTTCAAAAATGGGTTTTGACCCGTTTGGAGATATGTTTGGATCCTCTTTTTTTGGTGGCCAAAAATCCAAACGAGGAAAAAGGAATTATGGTTCTGATTTACAAACGCAGATTACAATAGATTTAAAAGAGGCAGCAAGCGGAGTAAAAAAAGAAATTCAATTGCAACATAATGTAATTTGTGATAAATGCTCTGGTTCTGGAGCAGAACCAGGTTCAAAAATAGAAAACTGCGGATATTGCAATGGTGCAGGACAGGTTTATGTAAATAAAAGAATGGGTCCTATGATATTTAGAACTGTAAGCGCATGCAGTAAATGTTCTGGTTCTGGAAGAAGAATTACAAGATACTGCCAAAATTGTTCTGGCAGAGGAATCATAAATAAAAAAGAAGATGTTGAAATTGGAATTCCTGCTGGAATTGAGAATGGTATGAATATTCGTCTGGATAACATGGGCAACTCCGGAAAAGACGGCTCAGGGGATTTATATGTAAATATAAAAATAAGGGAGGATGAATTATTTAAGCGGGAAGGCGATGACTTATATATCGATGTGCCGGTCTCATTTTCACAGGTTTCACTTGGATGTGAAATCGAAGTTCCAACCCTTTTTGGAAAAGCAAATTTAAAAATTCCATCTGGAACGCAAAGCCATACTTTATTCAGAATGAAAGGGGAGGGAATTGTAAATCTTAGAAACAAAAGAAAAGGAGACCAATATGTAGGATCATAGTTAAAATTCCTTCAAAATTAAGCAAAAGGCAAAAAGAAATAATAGAAGAACTTTCAAAGGAAGAGAAAGATAAGGGATTTTTCGGAATATTTTAGATAGAAATATAAAACTTAAAGGAATTAAATTTTTATGAAAAAAATATTATCCTTCCTATTTGTATTTATTCTATTATTTGGCTGTATTGATATGTTAGAAAAGCCATACACTATAAAATTAGAAGGAGATTCATTTCAAAGGCAGGATAATGCAACAATAAAAACAAGGGTTTCTTTTCTTGATTTTTCCAAGAATTGTCATATTGGAAACGGAACGCTTAATTATTATTTATTGGACGGGCTTGGAAGAAGGATTACAGAAAAGGAAGTTAAATTTAGTGAAAATGAGTTTAAGGTTGTCTCCAATTGCTCTTATATTCATACGGAATTGAAATACGATACAATGGCAGATTATCTTCAGGTTGAAGGAGAGATAAACGGAAATAAACTTTCAGGAGTAAAAGTAAAATTTGAGTTTGAAATGGTAGAAAAATAATTAGATTATTAAATTAAACAATAAACCGATAAATACAAAAGAAATTGCAAGTATTCCTATAAAAATGCCTAAAAGTTTAGATTTTATTACTTTTCTTAAAATTATCATTTCAGGAAAAGACAGCGCTGTAACACTCATCATAAAGGCTAACGCTGTCCCAATTGCCATACCTTTGCTGATTAATGCCTGAACTATAGGTATTACTCCCCCTGCATTTGCGTATAATGGAATTCCAATTAAAACTGCGATTGGAACTGCCAATGGGTTATCCTTTCCTGCAATATCTGCCAAAAAATCTGCCGGAACAAAACCATGTATAAATGCTCCAAAACCAACGCCTAAAATGATATATGGACCTACTTTTTTTATTATTCTTAGGGTTTCCTCTTTTGCAAAAAGCAATCTTTCGTTTAAATCCCATTTTTTTTCCTTTTTCTTTTTGATTTTTATATGAAAATCCTCTATCTGATCTTCAAGATTTAATCTTCCAATTATTATTCCTGCAAAAATTGCGATAAATAATCCAGAAATGATATATAAAAGGGCGATTTTCCAGCCAAATAGGCTAAAAAGCAATGCTAATGCAATTTCATTTATCATTGGTGCTGCAATTAAAAAAGAAAATGTTATTCCGAGTGGAACTCCTGATTCAATAAAACCTATAAAGATCGGAACTGCTGAACAGGAACAAAATGGGGTTGGGATCCCAAGAAGTGCTGCAAAAATATTTCCAATCCCTTCTCTTTTTCCTCCAAGAATTTTTTTTATCTTTTCCCGTGTAATATAAGTTCTTAATATTGAAACTAAAAATATCATTATTGCTAAAAGAAGAAAAACCTTTATTGTATCATAAATAAAAAAGTTTAGGGATTCGGCTAATTGGGATTTTTGATTTAGGGATAATACCTGATAAACTAGATAAGATGAAAATTGTTCTATCATGTCCATAAACTTCACTTCCAAATAATTAAAATAAAAAAGCCAGGCAGAGGAATTGTTCGCATGCAAAATAACCAATGCTTAGTATAATCGCATGGGTTTTGGATAAACCCTAGCCTTTGCCCATTTGGAAAACACAAGTCCAAAGGCTTGGGATCGAACCCCTCTACTCCGCTTTCTGATCTTACTTCACCAAGTTTAAACCTCATAAAAGCAAAGTATTGCTGCAGGCGGGTACATAACCTCTCTGCCAGCCTGGCTTTATAGTATAATTAAAGCATATAATATCTTTTAAAGGTTTTCCTGCAAAATTAACTTAGATTTCTATGGATTCTAAATTAAGAGTATATACGCTATCTGGTTATTCGGAAGAATTAATTGCTGTTGCATTTGCAAAAACATCACGAAGCCCAGAATCATTTGATAAAATTGCAAAGGAATTGGATGAAGTAAAAAGTTCAAAATTCCATGAAAGGTGGGTTTTAAACTATGGCCATTCCTCAGTTGCAGAACATGCAATACTGCACATTGCAGTAGAAAATGCATCACGGCTTGCAATAGATGTGCTAAATTCAAGATTAGCATCTTATACTGAAAAATCAACAAGGTATCAGGTAATTACCCCTGATCTGGTTTATATTCCTGAATTTGAAGATAGATACAGGGAAAAATATTTAGAAACAGTAAAATACTTATTTGAAAAGTATAATAAGGCGATAGAAGAATTAACCAGATATTTTGAAAAAATAGTTCCAGAAGAAGAAAATAAAAAGAAAAGGGAAATGGAGATAAAATTAAAAGCAATAGATAATGCAAGATTTTTATTGCCTCTTTCAACTTTTGGAAACATTGGAATAACCATCAATGCAAGATCATTAGAACATACCTTAAAAAAAATGTTTTCCCACCCTCTAAGGGAAGTGCAGGAAATTGCCCATAAAATAAAGGAAGAGGGGAAACAGCAGACCCCCACCTTATTGAAATACCCGGATAAAACAGATTATTTATCTAACACTCCGGCTGAATTAGAAAAAGAATTTTCATCTTTCAATACCAGTCCTACTGACTACTCTGTTAGATTAGTAGACTATGAAATGAATGCAGAAGACAAGGTTTTAACTTCAATTTTATATAGGTATAGCAAACTGGATTATCCTAATGCAAAAGAAAAAATAGAAAAAATGAATAATTTTGAAAAGGAAAAACTAATCGATCTTGCAATAGGAGGTGCGGGAAAATTTGATTCACCGGTAAGGGAACTGGAACATATATACTACACTTTTGATCTAGTCATGGACTTTGGGGCTTATTATGAATTTAAAAGGCACCGGATGTGTACGATAAGTTCTCAAAAAACAGGGGCAGAACACGGGTATTATATCCCAGAGGAGTTCAAGAAAGCAGGGCTTTTGGAATTATATGAAAACGCAATGAAAAAATCAGATGAATGTTATATTTATTTAAAAGAAAAATATCCAAATGAAGCAGAATATATCTCTACTAATGCACATAAAAAAAGAGTTCTTGTTACCATGAATTTGAGGGAAGTATATCATTTTATTAAATTAAGAGGGAGTCCTTATGCCCATTTTACTATTAGATTAATTGCAGAAGGAATGCAGAAGGAATTAAAAAGGGTTCACCCATTATTAATAAAACATCTTAAAGTTAGAGATATTTAACTCTAATTAAACTTATGCCAAGATCGCGTAACCCGGTAGCGCGCATATTCTTTAAAAAAAGAAGCGTAAGCCTGGAAATTGGGTTACTAGTCAGCATGTCCCTTTGGGATTGCAGGTTCAAAAGCTTTGATCTGGCGATCAAAATTTGCCAGCAAGCTGCCAATCCTGCTCTTGGCGTTTTTTTCTTTTTAACTTAATTATTTAATTGTTCTTCTAATTAATTTTCTATCAGGTCTTGGAGAAACCGGCTTAAGATTAGTTAATAGATTCCGGTATTTAGTTATCATATCCGGATCCATAGTATTATTAGAGTCTAATAAGATAGCCGATTTTTTTAAATCAGGATTCCTCTCAAGCGATGCACCAACTTCAGTAGGAAAACCAATCTCTAAACAAGACCTCAAATCTATATCTCTTAAACGATCTCTTGCAAATTTTTCTGGTAAAATATTTAGAGATTCAAATTTATTATTTGCCTCTATTTTTATCAAGAGGGGAAGAAGAGCCTCAATTTCACCATCAAGATTATAAGGTTCATTCCTTAGACTTGTAGATTTAGGATACCATATCTCAACAAGTGCATTATAGAGCGGATAAAAGAGGGGAAGATATTTCTCATCAGTCAATAATTCATTCAATTTGGAAATAAGTGGATTTATTGCAAGAACTCCAAGAGAGTGAAGTGAATATAATTGAGAATAAAAATCAACTTTATCGAAAGTAACTGCATCAATCTTAGCAGAAAATATTGCAAATGATATTAGATCGCCCACCATTCTTTCTGCATCATCTATTGTTATAATTCCTAATTGAATGTTTCTTATAAAATTTTCATTTATTTGGCTAAAAAATGAATCAAGTTCATTATTCCATTTAAGTGTATTGCCTCTGAAAATAAAAATTTCTGGAATTAGCAATGGAAAGATTTCTGGAAATTGCATTCCTCCAATATTTAATAATGCCTCAGCAACTGCATAATGACTTTTAATAACTTCGTTAGGTTCTGTTGAATAGGGTGTTTTTAATATTTGTAACTTAAAAGAAACAGTAGAATCATTCAATAGAGATCCAATTGAAATTTCCTCAAATTCGAACCAAGTATTTTGTAGTGTATCTTTAAAATAGTTAAAGGTTGCCTTATAATCTACAAATGCCATGACTTGAGCTACCATTTTTCTTAAATATCTTCTATTATTGTAATCTTTATCCCACACTTCTTCATATCCTGGATGCAGAGTGCAAACATTTGTAAAAAGTTTTTTCAAAAAGTTAAAGGTTTCCCCATTATTTTTAAGGTTTTTTTCCTTGAGATAATTCAAAAAATTATATTTTAATCCATTTTCTTTGAGGAATTTTAAAACAGATTCAATTTTAGTAGATTCATCTATATTTGAATTGAATAAATTTTCAATGGCAGTTGGATCGCAAAATAATTTATCAAATATCTCTTGTGCCTTTAGTTCTTGTAATGTTGGGTGTGGGATTTTATCTACAAGGTCACCATAAAGGTCACCCACATCTATGGTACCATCAGATATACTATCAACCAACTTACGATATATAGTATCAGGAGGTAAATCGCTATCAAGAATTGAAGTAATTGAATCCGTTTCATCTGTTATATCACAAGTAGGCATAATAACATCAATATGATCTTAGGTCTTAAGTTTTTTAAGGGTTTGCTTTGTGAACTGGATATAACAATCTCTCCAACTCTTATCTGTCATAAGATAGCTTTAAATTATATACCACAAGAGCACAAAAAATAAAGGATTAATCTTTAGGTTTGGTAAGCCTGTCTATTATTTTTTCTTCTATTTCAACTTCCATTTTTTTTTCTTTTTCAAGATCAACTTCTTCTTCCGGAAGACCAAGGGTTTGAACTCTTAAAAAAAAGATAACCCTTAAAATCCATTCAAGCAGTATGCAAAACAAAAGGAAATGAATTATATCTTTAACAAAAGCACCTAACAAATATATCCTTTGGTCCAAAAGATAAAATGAAAAAAAATCAGGATTGGAAAGAAAAACACCAAGCAAAGTCAATGGAAGCAGTTTGGCAACATCTGCTGCCAACTCTTCTTTTACATAGGAAAGAATCCTTATTGCAGAGACAACTGTAATTGAAAGAATCAGAATCTGATCAATATTGAGTGATTTTGAAAAGACAAAAAGCATTACTGAAAACCCTGCAAACCATATAAAAACAATTACCGGGAAAATAAGGCCGTATTTCAATATGGAAAGAACAAAATTAAAAATTTTAGGAAAGATCTCTTTGCTTTTCTTTTTTTTATACTGGCTTATATCAAAGCCAAAAACATCTCTTCGCGAAACAAACTTATAGAATAGATAAATCAATATTGCATATATGGCAACTGAAAAAGTAAACATCAAAAGATAAAGATATTTTCCCTCAATTCCATCAAAAAGAGTAGCTAAATCAAGATCATTCATAGAAAAGTATGGAAAAAAAAGTTTTAATTCCTATCATTAATAAATTCTTTCAGTTTTTACTGCCTGCCCATGCACCATTTTTTTCATTTCTTGCGAAGAAACCAGAGAAATGCCGATTCCAACAAGAGCATTATCTTCAGAATATATCAAAACCAGTTCATCTTTTGTTATATTATCATCTATTTTTATAATTCCAGGGACCATCAACTGCGCACCGGATCTTAGGGAATTTGCAGCATTTGTTTTGATCATGATTTTTTTATAATTTAAAAAATGATCAACCGGAAATATTATCTTTTGTAAAAGGGAATCATCATTTTTATTTTTATAGAGCCACACTGCATCAATTAAATCATGTATTTTCGTGCACTCCACCTCGTTTATATTTCCAACTGCAATTCTTCTAAGTTCTTCCATTCTTGCAGGTATTTTAAGTTTTTTTCCGATATCTATGCATAATGTTCTAATATATGTTCCTGCTGAAACTTTTGCCATAAATAATGCCCTTTTTCCATTGATTTCCAAAAGATTTAATTCGAAAATTTCCCGTGTTCTTTTTACTTTTTTAACAGCGCTTATTTTAGGGGGGATTTGGGAAATTTTTCCTGTGAATTCCAAAAATATTCTTTCAATTGTTTCTTTTGCAACAGATTCCTTGAATTTAATTATCCCGACATATGTTTTATTCTTTTGAGCAATAAATCTGAGCATTTTTGTATCTTTTCCAAGTGCTATTGGCAAAACTCCTGAAACCTCCGGGTCAAGTGTTCCTGCATGGCCTGTTTTTATACCAAAAAGTTTTCTAACATAAGAAGTTATTTCATGGCTTGTGTGCCCGCATGGCTTATCCAAAAGAATTATTCCTTTTTCAAACATTTTAATTCCTTTTTATATTATTTAAAATCTGTCTTATAGAATCTGCAATATCCCTGTTCTCTATTTCAAAGTCAAATGAAGATTTATCAAAGATATCTATATTATATAATTTTATATATCTTTTTTGATTTTGCAGATCCCTTTCTTTTAGGTGTTTTTTTGCATCATCTATCAAAAATCCGTCTCTTTTTGAAAGTCTTTCGGCTCTTGTTTTTTCATCTAAATTTATCCATATTTTAAAATCAAATTTAATATCAAACAACTTATCAAACCATGGCCCAAGCCATGTAGTAATTACAAAATCGTTTTTGTTTTTTATACGCCCATAGAGCATTTTATCAAAATCCAGGTCTATGTCAGGATTTTTTCTTGCAAGCTCCTGAAATTTCATTAAGCTTATGCCCTTCTGCTTTGCAAGATCCTTGAAACTAAAACTAATGTGCTCTATTCCAAGCTCTTCTGAAAGTTTTTGGCCGATTGTGGTCTTTCCGCATCCAGAAAGGCCGCCAATAGCAATTTTCAAGAAATCACTTCGTACTAAAAATAAGATATTTTTGATATATTAAACTTATATCTTCTGGATTCATTGATTTTTCCTTTATTCGCTGTGAATATGATAAAACCATCCGTGAACATTGGATGCATAAATTTGAACCGAATTTTCCTTTTGTTTTTACTGATTTATCAGAATTTTGTTTTTTTACAATGCACTTGCAGATCCCACAGGACACTTTAGTTTTTTTAGGCCTTTTAAAAAGTTTATTCTTTCTTTTAACAGATCTTGATCTATTTTTTGGCTTTGGCATGCATATCACCTTTTATTTTTCTATATATCGGAGTTATAATTAATCCTATTAGGATAGTAATGGTTATAAACCACCAGTAAGGCTGATGGATCCTTTTTATTTCAAGCACTGGAATTGAAAAGGGAAGATCAACATAAAACCAGGTTCCATTGTTTAGGGTTGCTTCAATTAGATCTGCTTTTTTTGAAGGCTTTGCAGTAATTTTAACTTCTTCGCCCTCCAGATAATTTAGCTTATCCAAAGAAATTTCCATCGGCTCGCCTTTTACTTCAAGATATAGCGGAGGGTTATGTTTTCCATTATAAATAAAATATGTTGAATTTTGTGAGAACATATTGCCATTTTCATAAGCATTAATAGTTACTGCCCATGATCCTGTTGTTTTACTATTTAGAAGATAACATGCAGAATAGATATTATCATTTGCTATAGAATCGCAATTGGCCCCGTCATCTAGTAAAATTATTTTGATATCATCTTTTGTAAATGGGTCCATATAATTTACAACCCACATCAAACCCAGAAAAATAATCAAAATCATTCCCATTACTTTGAATTGGCCCATCATTAACTTTCCCATTTTTGGAAATATCTCCTGCTGTTTTTTCATTAAAGAATCCATTCGCGCCTGATTTTTTTCTTTCGAAGCCTGCTTATATTCCTCATTGACCATTTTTGTTTCTTTTTGAAGCTCTTCCATTTCTTTTTGGTTTCCAAACTTGTACTGAAGTTTTCTTATCAAAAGAGAATAACTTATTGCTAACAATGCAACTATTAGAAAAAAATATTCTTCAAACATAAAAGAAATTTACTTACTAATTATTTAAAAAGGTAGGTGTAAAAGAACAAAAGGAAAAATCAACTGGTTATTTTTCCGGTAACTGTGCCGGTATCAGAATAATCCAATCCTGTTGCCGGATCAGTATATGTTATTTTGACATTTATTGCATAACTTGAACCCTGACTTGGGATATTCGAAAATGTCCCAATGGTTATTATATTGCTTTTTTTGCCGTTCTCAAGAGATATAACATCAGTATTTTCAACTATTTCAGATTTAAGGGTTGCAGAAATTGAGGTTATCTTTATCTCTGTTTCGGCATTATTTTTAAGGACCATCATAAAATCCCCGCTGCTTTCAAGCTCCCACCCTAAAACTCCAACCTGTACAAAACCAGATGTCCTGCTTCCAAGAAACATTCCAATATCAAAAATTCCAAGCGCAAAAATGGCACCTATTACTACAAATACAATAAAAAGTGCCCAACCATAGGTTGTAAGAAAATCAAGGCTTGATTGTGCTTTCATAGGTATGCCACTTATCTGTTTTAGACATCTTCTTTTATAAATTTTATTGTTTAAAAATTTTAAAAACAAATATTTATAATAAATAGGATAAATAATAATTTGAGGTTTTTTTATGATTTTGCCAAAACAACATCTGATGTTTTCAAAATTAATGAATGAAATGATTGGGGACAGCCAATATCAGCCAGCAGGAATAGACATCACATTAAAAGAGATTTATTCATTTAAAGATACCGGAATAATTGATTTTGATAATTCAGAGCGAAAAATAAGTTCTGTAGAGCCTATTAAATTTGAAAATGACCAGGTAAAACTGAAAACTGGCGCATATAAAGTTATTTTCAATGAATATGTGAAAATACCAAACCATCTTGTCGGATTTTGTTTTCCCCGTTCTTCTCTTTTAAGATGCGGAGCAGCACTTGAATGCGCTGTCTGGGATCCCGGCTATGAAGGAAGATCTGAAGCTCTTTTAATAATTCATAATCCACACGGAATAATTTTAAAGAAAAATGCAAAAATCGGGCAGATGGTTTTTAGCCATTTGGTTGAAGAAACTATTGAGGAATATTCTGGAAGATACAAATGGGAAAATAAATAACTAATTTGATAATTACTAAATATAAAGAATAATAAAAAGGATATTGTTAATACTAATTCCAAAAACCCTTGAAGTATTTCAATCATATTTCAATCTTTTCCCCAGGAACTCTTGGAAATAGTGTTGCCTCTCGTATATGTTTTTTTCCAGTTAGAAATCTCACCATTCGCTCAACTCCAAAGCCTCCTCCTGAAGTTGGAATCAAATGTCCTTCTTTTGCAATTTTTAGATAAGGCCTAAAATATTTAGGATTAGATTTTCTTTCTTCCATTTTTTTTATAATTACCTCGTAAATATGCTCTCTTTCTGCCCCGGATAGTCCTTCTCCAAATCCTTCAGGATAAATCAAATCATAGTTTAGGTGTTTTTTTGAGATTGGATCCTGCTTATCATAAAATTCCCTGTATAAATCCGTAATCCAAAAGGGGCTTGTTTCTTTTTCTGAGATTATTCTTTCATAATCTTCCCCGTATTGTTTTTTCAATTCAACTGAATCATATATTTTAAATGGAATTTTCGGAAGTTCTATTTTTCTTTTTAATTTTTCAAGTTCAATTTTACATTCTTTTTTTACAAAACTAAAAATATAAACAGTCAATTCTTCCATAAATTTTCTAAATTCCTCTCCAGTTGCTTCTTTTAATTCAATATCTACTTGTGAAAATTCAATTAAATGTCTTCCTGAATCTTTGCATTTTGGATCTTCAAGTCTTATGTTTGGAGATACTATATAAATTCCTTTTATATCTCCTCTAGACATAGAAATTTGTTTATGTAATATCATACTTTTTGTAAGTTCTAATTTTTGTCCGCTATAACTTATAGAAGAATCTGCAACATCGTGAGCTAATGGATCAGTTACAGAAGAAAGCATTACTGGCATAAGTTGAGTCATTCCTTTTGCCCACATAAAATCATGTGTCGCTTTAAGAACTGCAGACTGTATTGTCAAAATCTCTTTCATTTCTCCTTTTTTTATATGTTCGATTGCATCTTTCATAAAAATCACAAAATAATTGAAACAAAACCAGTATTTAAACTTTATTCAAAAAAAAGTAAATAAACATACAAGAAATATTAAAAATTAGATTAAAAGTTGAATGTTTATTCAAGATATATTTTTAGAGTATTTTTAAGATTTTCAAGGCTTTCAATATCCACCCATTCTTCTTTTTTATGGGCGTTTCCTCCATTTGGTCCAATTGAAATTACAGGCGCCATTTTTGCAATTATACATTCATCTGCAACAGATTTTCCATAAGAATAATTTACCTGCCCAAATTTATTTTCTAAAATTTTAGATAATTTTTGAATTTCAGAATTATTTTTATCTGTCCAATACGGCATAAGATAGGGAACTTCTCTTTTTTGAATTTTTATGTTTGCAGAGATATTTAATTCCTTAATTATTTTATTTATTCTTTGAATAAAAATATTTTCATTTTCTTCATTTGTTAGGTGAACATCAACTTCCAAATTACATATTTCAGGATAGGAAAGGGATTTTGCCTTTGAATTAACTGCGCTTATAAACTGGCTTCCTTGCATATTTTTTCCAATGGTTTGTTCCATTTTTTCTATTTCTAAAATTAATTTTGATGCCTGAGTTATTGCATTTACTCCATCACCACTTGCACCGTGGCAGGATTGACCTAAAACTTCTATTTCATATCTAATTCTTCCTCTTCTTCCAAGAAGAATTGTTCCTTCTTTTTGCATAGGAGAATCATTTATTTCTGGAACAATTACCAAATCGCATCCTTTGAAAAATTCTTTTTCTAATAGTTTTTGAGCGCCTAAAGAATTATTTTCTTCATCGCATCCAAATGCAATCTTTAATTCACAATCTAAATTTGAATTTGCAAGTTCTAAAATTAAACTAATTCCTGCTTTCATATCATAGGCTCCAAGCCCTATTGCTTTATTATTTTCAATTTTAAGTTTAAATGGATCTTTTTCCCAATTTCCTTGAACTGGAATTGTATCCATATGTGCATAAAATCCGATTTTTCTTTTATTTCCTCTTCCTTTTATTCCTAAAATATTATACCTATTTTTCTCAACTAATTGCTTTTCTACTTCAAACCCTCTTTCTTTTAATGCATAAAATAGATATTCTCCAATATCTTGTTCATTTGGAAATGTTGAATTTATTCTTACAAGTTCTTCTAAAATATTTAACATTTAAATCAACCAACTATGCCAGACCAAACATTTAAATTTTCCATATTACTAAATGGACCTAAACCTTCAATTGGATTTTGAACTGATTCTCCAATAACACAATGCTTATTTAAAGTGCCTTGATAATCTAAACTATTATTTCTAAGTGCAACATTTATTGGAAGATGTCCTGCTCTTGCTTCTGAATAAATAATTGAACCTTCCTCTTGCATTGAAATTAAAGTAGATAAAATTGCACTTAAAAGCCCTTGACCTCTATAATTTGGATCTGTTGCGCATTCACTTAATTCTACAAGTGGAAGAATCAATCCTTCAATATTAATTATTGCATGTTCTGCAATTGCTGCAGAAATTATTAATCCATTATTTCTAATAACAAGAGTTTGATTATCTTCATTTTCAATCATTTCTTTTATATTTTCTCTATTTAAATCCATTAAATAAACTGGAAGGCATTGGCTGTATAAATTTACTAATCTTTGCATATCTCCATTTCCTGTATTTATATTACTATCCTGAGTATATCCATTTGAAGTTAAAATTCTTACTAATTCTTCTCTTGTTTTTGGATTTTTTAATTGAGTATTTTCAATTATCTCTCTTTGAATATGTCTAATATCTTCATTTACTCTTCTTTGATTTGAATTTCTTGCAAAATATAAAATTGAAGTATCGCTATATCTTGGTCCTAAAGGAATTTGAGCTTCCAATTCAAATCCATTAACCTCTGCAATGGAGTTTAATTCTTTAATTGAATTATTATTAGATAATGCTCTAATTGTTATTCTGCTTACATTTTGTAATTCTCCTTCTCTTTGGACTTCTCTTAAAATTCCTTCTGTATTATTTTTATTTAGAATGAATGGAATAAAGCCTTTTAATCGGCTATTTACTCTATCAACTGTTGGTGGCCATGATGCGCCAATTGAACCTTGACTTTTTATTGGAGTAGTTGTTCTTTGAATAATCATATCTAAACATCTCTAAATAAACTATAATTGTTTAATTATTTAAATATGATGTTAAAATTTAATAAAAATTTAAAGAATAACTATTTAAACTTAACACTTTATTAAAATATAAACAAGGGTGTTAATATGGTAACTATAGCTCATATTGTAGAAAAAATGATTAAGGATAACCCTTCTCTTGAACTTGCATTATCAAAAGATTTAATCAGTTATTCAAAACTTGCAAGAGAGATTAGAAAAGAAGTTGAAAAAGAACTAAACCATAAGGTAAATATGCCTGCAATAATTGTTGCCCTTAAAAGATTAAAGGAAAAATCGGACCAGATTTATAACGAAAAAGAACATTTTTATGCACTGGAATTAAATACCACTTCGAGCTTAATGGAATTAACTATTGGAAAAACCCAAAATTTATCATATTTAATGAAGAGATTATATGAGATGCAGGAATTGACACAGGGTTGTGTTCTTAATGCAATACATGGAAATCATCAGACAACTTTTGTTTTTAGCGAGAGAATGGAAGAAAAAGTAAAAGATATAATTAGAGAAGAGCAGATAATTTTTGAACTTAAAAATCTTGCCCAGCTTTCAATTCGTTTTGATGAGAAAATGTTTATGGCTCCTGGTTTTTTAGTGTATGTTCTAAAAGAATTGTCATGGAACGATATAAATATTATTGAGATTGTTTCAACCTATACTGAACTTGTGATCGTTTTGGAAAAAGATAAATTGATGAAAGCATACCATATTGTGCAGAAGATGCTTTTTGATAATAAAAATGTTTAAAAATAGTACTTATAGTTAACAATTTTGTTAACTTTGGGGTATAAAAATAAAAAAATTAATAGGTGCCATCAAGTAACTTTTTCATCTATTCTTGGCTTGAAAAGGCCGCTTCCAACGGTTGCCCTGTATGCTTCATAGCTCAGTTCCACTGGTGACATAAGTGCAAAATATGCAAGAAATGCCTCAGTTCCACTAAGCCCAAATGAAAGTACTGACCCCATAAACCCAAATCTTAGAAAATAAAGAGGGAGCCTTGTCCCTTCAGATATTCCCCAGTATTCGAGCGCATCCTCTCCGGCACTATTTTTTACTTTTAATGATTCTTTCCTTTGTTTGTGCATCTCATCTATTTTTTTAACTATCCTTGTGTTTGGAAAAATTTTCTCCATTGCCATAAACACAGGAGTTTCCCTAAATCCATCTGCAAATCCTTCCTTGAATCTTTCCCATTTTGAGGTTTTCTTTTTAACTTTATCAAAGTGCAGCCTATTGCTTATATGCCATAGCGGCCCCCACACCCCATAAAATACACATACTGCTGCAAGTGAGGGTATAAACAGCGATGGAATATAATTTTCTGTAAGCGATTTTGTAATTGTTCTGAATACCAGTGCACCCGTAACATAAGTTGGAGCTTCACCTGCAAGTGTTGTCAGTATAAATTTTTCCTTAGGGTCCATGTGTTTTTTCTTTCGTATATTGTGAATTGCCCTTACAAGTGGAACTATACTCGTGAGAAGTATGGATGTTCCAAGTATAAATAATTCTGGAGGCTTTGGAATATCAGATTTGTTTATCCCAACATATTCCAGAAGCTCTGGCTTTGCTGCAAGATACATTGCAATTTCAGGTACTAGTATATAAGGTGAAAATTTAAGCCCGTCAATAAGGGTCTTTATCCTTGGGCATCTCTCCTTAAAGCTGGTCCATCTGGTAGTTTTCCTTTGGGTTTTGCATAAATTAATCTGCTTTAAGGTCATTTAACTCACCCATTTATACTTTCCAACACTTATATATAAACCTTCGTCCCAAAATATTGAATAAATTAATAAGAATTAGCAACATTTATAAATATTATTGAATAAGCATTCAACTATGTATGAATTAGATGAAAAAGATTTAATGATTTTAGAATTATTAAAAGAAAATGCAAAAAACTCAATAAACCAGATAGCAAGAAAGACAAATATTCCTGTTGCAACTGTTCATCACAGATTAAAAAAACTAGAACGAGATGGAGTAATAAAAAAATATACAATAATCCTAAATAAGGAAAAGCTTGGAAGAAAAATTACGGCATATATCTTAATCAAGGTGAATTACTCCTATGGCCAGAGAACAGACCAGTCTGAATTATTGAGAAAAATATCAAAAGTGGATTATGTGGAAGATGCATCAATTCTAACAGGAGATACAGATATAATACTAAAAATAAATGTTCCATCAATCAAGGAATTAAACAAATTTTTATTGGATGATTTAAGAAACATGGAAGGGATTGGAGAAACAAAAACTTTAATTGCACTGGAAAATGTTACAAAGGCTTAAATTCATAGGTTTAAAAATTTTCTTTTCCACAGGTTAGCAGGTGTTTTTATGTTTAAATTGGTTCTTGTAAGGCACGGGGAAAGTATTTGGAACAGGGAAAATAAATTTACAGGGTGGACTGATATTGATCTAACAAAGAAGGGAATTGCCGAATCCTGCGAATGTGCAAAAATATTAAAAAAAGAAGGCTATTGTTTTGATATTGCATTTACCTCTGTTCTAAAAAGAGCAATAAGAACTCTGTGGATAATTCTTGATGATATGGATTTAATGTGGATTCCGGTAAAAAAAAGCTGGAGATTGAATGAACGGCATTATGGAGCACTCCAAGGATTAAAAAAACATGAAACAGTAAAAAAATACGGGGAATCCAAGGTTTTATTATGGAGAAGGAGTTATGATATCCGGCCTCCTGCACTTGAAAAAAATGATTCCCGCAATCCGTGTTTTGATTTGAGGTATTTGGAATTGAAAAAAAATGAAATTCCGCTCTCTGAATGCCTTAAAGACACTTCAAAAAGATTTTTGCCATACTGGAAAAAAGAAATAGTTCCGGAAATAAAAAAGGGACAGAGAATAATAATTTCAGCGCACGGAAATAGCTTAAGGGCACTTGTACAGCATATCGATAAGATTTCAAATAAGGATATAATAAATCTAAACATCCCTACTGGGATTCCTCTAGTATATGAATTGGACAAAAACATGAAACCAATAAAATCATATTACCTTGGGGACAGAGAAAAAATAAGAAAAGCAACGGAAATGGTGAAAAACCAGATAAGAAAATGAATTAAAAGGTAATTATTGTAGTGAGTATTATGAAAAGGGGATTTTTGATTATTTTTCTGGGTTTGGGGTTTTTGTTTTTTGGATGTATTGGCGAAAATGCACAACAAAAGTATTTTTGCGAGAATGGAAAAGAAGTAACAAATCTCTCTGAGTGTGAAAACGAGAGTATAATCCCATTGAATGAAAAAAGTAAATGTGATGATGGAACTCTTATTAATACCTGCTCATCTGAAAAGCCAAAATTCTGCAATGAAGATTATGAATTAGTGGACAGGGCATCTGAATGTGGATGTTTTTTTGGATATTCAATCTGCAGTGAAACCTGCATAAATGAAAATGAAATTTGCTGTATTGACGATGTATGCAAACAAAAATTTACGGAGATTATAAATTCACAAATAGAATATGATAAAAATGTGAAAATAAAGATAATGAATTTTGAAAAAGTATCTGATGATAAAAAGAAACTTGCAGAAGTCTATACGCTATTTTTAATTGAAAATTTAGGGGATACGACTGCTTCGGTGTATTGTTCTGATTTTGATGTTGAGGCGCTTTCAAAAAAAGAATATCTGCTAAGAGAATCCAAAATGAATCATTTTGGGGAAACAACACAGCAATCATATGCAATAAAATCAAATTCAACTGCATTAATTGAATGTTATCAGAAAATTGACTATGATGCTGAACTTGAGTTTCTTGAAATAAAAGAAGGGGATTCGATAGTAAAAAAATACCCCCTCTTTCCAAAAACATGGATGGAGTTTCAAAATTTAGAGTATAATTATACAATAATTGGAATAAGCAAGGAACAAAGTTCATACATTGGAACAAAAGGGCCGTTAAAGGTAACACTGGAAAAAATAGGAAAAAAGACATATAAAGATAGAATGCAGGTTGAGATATTCTGGAAGCTTGAAAACCTGAAAAGAGCTGGATGGTTTGAGTATGTGGATAGAATTTTTATTTTCCCGTATAAGGATACTGCAATTGGTATAAACGGAACAAGATATTATTCGCAGTATATTGAGGGGGAAGAAAATTTCGAACTTAAAGAGGGTTATTTATCTCCTCTTGAAACTGCAACAGGGAGAGTTGTAATTTCAGATGTCCCAAATAATTCCGGGCCGATTAAGGTTTATTTGGTGGTAAAGGATTTCGTGGATTTCTGGTTTGAAATTAAAATTGAATAGTGAATCTATATGGCCAAAGAAAATTTTAAAAAAAGCTCAAAAAAAGAGGGTCTTCCTCCCGGAACAATAGTTCATACCGGCAAAATAAAAAAAGATTTGGTCAAAATAAGATTAATAGAATGTGATGAGAAACATTTTTCAGATGCAGAGGTTCCTTTAAGTTTTATAAAAAAGAATAATAAGAAAAAAATGTGGATAAATCTTGACGGAGTCCATAATACAAGATTAATTGCAGAAATCGGTGAAAAATTTGGAATCCATAATCTTGTTCTTGAGGATATCGCAGATGTAACGCAAAGACCAAAAATAGAGGATTATGAAAATTATGTTTATATTGTTGCAAGAATGATATATTTAAATCCAAAAGAAAATCAATATGGCCAAACAGATTATCCTGCAAACAAAAGTAGTACACCCGGCAAAAAGTCCAACTCACAAATTGAGAATCGTATAATATCAGAGCAGATAAGTTTTATAATTGGGAAAAACTACCTCATTTCTTTTCAGGAAAACACTGGCGATGTTTTTGATAAAGTCCGCGAAAGGATGAAAAACGGGAAAAAATTAATAAGAAAAAAAGGGATTGACTACCTTTTATATGCACTTTTGGATGCAATTGTCGATAATTATTTTACAGTTCTTGAAAAAATTGGAGAAGAAATTGAAATCTTGGAAGAAGAGCTTGCAAAAGAGCCAAAAAATGAAACACTTGAAAAAATACATAAATTAAAAAGAGAAATGATAATTTTAAGAAAATCAGTCTGGCCTTTGCGTGAAGTTATAAGCGCTCTTACAAGAAATGAACCAAGAATAATCCACCCAGGAACAATTAAATATTTAAGGGATGTATACGACCATACGATACAGATAATAGATACTGTTGAAACTTTCAGGGATATTTTATCCGGAATGATTGATTTATATCTTTCTTCTATAAGCAATAAAATGAATGAAATAATGAAGGTATTGACTATTATTGCAACGATTTTCATTCCTCTCACTTTTATTGCAGGGGTTTACGGGATGAATTTTAAGTATATGCCTGAACTTGAATGGAGTTTTGGATATTATTTAACACTTGGGATTATGGCTCTTGTTGGAATTGTGATGCTACTTTATTTTAAAAAGAAGAGATGGATTTAATATCAGTTTATTTGTTTTTAGAAATACCTAAATCCTCGAAACTCAAAACTCTAAACCCAACACAATCAGATTATCAAAACAGGCCACGGCCGAGAATCGAACTCGGGCCTAGGGCTCCACAGGCCCCCATACTACCAATGTACGTCGCTTTTTGACCAGTTTTACCTGACGGCTTTTTCCAATAGGTTTGCCATTAGTCAATAGTTGGTCAAAAAGGCCTCTATACTACCGTAGCCATATGTAATAAGTAATTATTCTTCACAAAAGAGTTTTAAACTCTTTCTCAAGATGGGAACTTTCCCCACAGAAGAATTTTACTTTTTTTGCACTGCTTTCTTCGATATAATTTTTAATATCAAAAAAAGATGCATGGTCTGATAATGGAAATCCAATATCAGTATTATATTTATACTTTAATGTCCAGCCCGAAGCAAAAGCACATAGGGTTTTTTTGGAAAACGCATCTGAGATTTTTTTTGCAAAATATCTTTTTGAATGTTTTGGAGAAACAACTGCAACAAAAGAATCCCTCATTAATTCTTCTGCCTCATCTGTTCCAATTTTAATGTAATCAAGTTTTTTTCCAAATTGATTATAAATGTCTGAAATTCTTGCAATATTTTCATTAACCAACGGGGTAATTGAGCAGTATTCGTTTAGTATTTTAATTAATTCCTGTGCTTTTCCCATTTCGTATCCTCCAATTAAAAGAATTTTATCAGAATTTTTTTTAACCCAGCTTTCAATTAACAAATAGACTTCCTCATTTTCAGGAAACTTATAAAATGGGTCTCCATATGTGGCCTCGATTATTAATTCATCGGTTTGGGGAATTTGGGCTTTTCTAAAAAGAATCGAATCCTTTAATCTTATGTCTCCGCTATAGGTTATTCTTTTTTCATTTGTATCAAGTACGATTTGTTTTGAGCCAAGCATGTGCCCTGCTTCAAAAAGCTGTATGTTATCCGGAGAAACTATTTCTCCTTCAAGTTTTGCAAGAAGTTTTGTTTCATTTGAGCAGATTATTTTTTCTTTTGCTTTTACTCCGTTTAAATGGTCTGAATGTGCATGGGAAACAAAGGAAATGTCCCCTTTGGAATGGTCTAGTGCAATAGTTTGGTTATTGAGGCTGATCTGCATGGTATATATTAATATTAATAAAGAATTAAATTAGGATTGGATTTAGATTGGGTCTTCATCTTTCAAATACTCATTTTCAATTGTTTTTCTGAATATTTTTGATTTCTTTTCCCCAAATTTTTCAACCTTCAATAATTCTTTCTCTTTTGCATTTATCACATTTTCAAGGGAACCAAAATGCTCAAGTAGCGATTTTGCAAGCTTTGGTCCGACCATTGGAAATGCTTCAACAACAGAGCGCTGGGTTTGAGAGAGGGTATGGGTTTTTCTTTTTGAATTTATCGAGAGCGGGAGTTTTTTTGCAATCTGTTCGTGTTTTGCAACAGAATAAATCAATTCAGCACTGGATGAAAAATTTCTTGTAAAAAATACCCCGGCCTGAAAATCAGTAATTAGGGAAGCATATGCGCCCATTAAGGCTTCTCTTGAAATGATTTCCCCATTAGATTCGCCTTCAATAATTAAAATCACATTCTTATAATTTTCTTTTAGGTTTTGTAATTGATAAAACAGCCTTTTATCTATAATTGAGGATTCAAAATCATTTCTTGTCTTTCGCTCAATTGCAGTATTTTCAGAGCAGATAAAATCACCGACTAAAAGCCGTTTTATTTCAACTTCACAGTTAAAGGATTTTAGAAAAGAAATAATCCGGGCATCCTCTCTGTCATCTGCAATTATTTTTGGAATCATCTAATTCACTTTTTTCATAAATTTCTCTATTTCACCAAAACTTAATGAGCAGCCGGAATACCTTAAACTATACAATCCAGCTTCAAGAAAATCTTTTTTTAATGATTTAAATGAATCAAAATATCCAAGCTGATATGCAAGGATTAGTATTTCACTGCTCCTTATAATTTTAAGATTTGATGCAATTTCCTGAAAAGCTGACAGGTTTTTTTTATTTATAAGGATGGAAAAATTCAATTCCGATTCAAGATGTTTTGTATATGAGATTGGAGATTCGGTAATAAAACGGGTTGTCCTTTCATCAATAACAATGTTATTTATATTAAGCTTCTGTGCGATTGCAATTATTTCCATTTCTGCAAAATGTACGATGCTTAGCGGTTTTCCTCGTGCAAAAAAGATATTATTTGCAATATTTAAAAGATTTTTTACCCTGTCATCGATATCATCATTGATTACTGAAAGGGTTTTTCTAAGCAAAAGCTCTTTTATCCTTAGGGCAGAAAGAGAATATTCCTTTGTTTTTAAGGAAAGGGGTTTTGCAACAACCTCTCTTTCCACTCCCGGAGTTATAAAAAAACGGGCATCTGTAGAAGACTGAAGAAACGGGAGAGTTTTTATAAAACAGCTCCGTGTAAGAGAAATCAATGCGCTTGAATCAAAAAGTAAGTCTGCCATTTTAAACACCAAACATTTTTTTTGCGTTTTTTACCCGTTCAAAAATATCCTTTTCTTCAGAAATCCTGTCAAACATCATGGTTTTTCCTGCATAATTCAAAAGCTCCTGCTGTTCTATTCCAACTATCTTGGATGCAAGGCCAAGCGAAAGCCCCTGAGCATATAATGTTGCCGCAGATTTGATTTCCCCTTTTTTGATTAAATTCATTACATATCTTGAATCATTTTTTTCAAGATTAAGAATTGATTTTTTAAGCCTCTGAATTGAACTGTTCCACTCTTTTTTTGATTCCTCCAGGGAATCGGGTAAGGTTAAAAGGTCGATTTCAATAGATTCAAGCCATTCGCGATACTCTTCTGATAAAAACCTTGGTTTAGAAATTATTTTTGAAAGAATATAGGAATAAACCGCAAGATCAAAAAGCTCTTTTGAAAATTGTATAACTGCCATTTTTAGTATTTGGTCGTTTAATTTTTTCATTCCCTTCATGTTTTTATTTTTAAAATAAGAATAAATTTTTCTGCAAAATTCTTTTTTCTCCTGCATAACCTGTAATTACAAAAAAGGTTTATAATTGTTTCATACTCTAGATGAAAATACTGATTAGGCAATGTTTCCTATTTTAGTAAATAATTTAAAATTAATTTTCCGGAACCGAATTTATCTGGGAAAGGATGGAATTGACATCTATTATAAGAATGTCCCCGGAAGAATAATAAGTATTAAAAGTTGAAATGGCAGAATTAACTGCATCTTCAAAAGAATCCCCAGAGCCTACTTTAGTTGTTTCAACACAGGAGATATAATTACTTGTTTGGGATTCTGCAATGCAGACAAATGCGTGATTTGGAACAAGGACAAGATATGCCTTCATTCCGGCAAGAACAAATGCAGATGCAAAAACAAGTGAGCCATCGATGCAATTTGCACTTCCACTCTCAAGTGTCTGTGTGGGGGTATAAATTGTCTGCGAGCCTGAAAAATAATTTCCAGGTGCATTTACATATTTCATTCCATCAGTCTGAAGCTGGGTGTATACTGCCTTCATTTGTATTGTTGTGCTTTCTTTTAGGGTGCAACTTTCAAGCCCAAATGTCCCGCATCCGGTAGAATAAGTTTGATACCCTAAAAATGCATTGGTTGGAGTATACTTGGCAGCATCGGAAATAAGCTGATGGATCTCATCTGAATTGGGATTGACCCAAAAAATAACAAGATTATTTTTTTTATCTGCGTCCGAGCCAAGATAAGGGTAACTCCAATACATTTGAGTATATGAAACCAAAGTAGTTGGAACAGAAACCTTGTAAACTTCATTATTATTCTCATCTTTTATTGAAAAAAGATAATAAACCGGCTGATTCTGGTGATTGGAATAAACATTGGAATTCAAAGCTGGATTAAAACCTAACACAGCAGTGCGTCTACTTTGTACATTTATTGGGATTACCTGAGTTGATGACCAGCCTGGAATGGATAATTCAACGATTCCTGAAAAATCTTTTGTCCCGGAGTTATATATTGACACATCAACCATATTTTGCCCAAGATAATCATGGTTTATCGAAAATGCAGGAACTATCGGATCTCCAAGAAGATAGGTTTTTGAAAAATCAACCTCCAAACTTGAAAATCCCAAAAGTTCCAATTGAAAATTGGTTGAAAGGTTTTCAATATAGGCTGTTATTGTATCAAAACCTGAACTAATAGGCGCAGTATATTTAACAGAGCATTTTCCATCGCTTCCGGAAACGCATTTTTCTTCAATACTGCCCAGTTTGGATGAAAAATAAACTTCCATTCCAAAAACAGGATCATTGATTCTGTTTTCAAGATAAGCATTTATCATAATTTCTGATTTTCCGTTTCCCAGAACAGAATTATTTTTTGAAGAAATAATTATTTTTTCTGGCAAAAGAGGGATTATTGAGAGATTGGTTTTTTGAAAACAATCTTTTGAATTGGCAGAAATAACAATCTGCGCGGGTTTTGTTGTAGAAATAATGGTTATACTGCAATTGCCATTTAGGGTTTTGCAAAAATTTTCAGACATTACTGCAGAGCCTATTGGTGATGCTTCAAAATTAACCAATGTCTCGTCAGCAACAGATTCACCTATTTTATTGAAAACCTGCGCAGTAATTTTTGTTCCGGAAATGCCGTCAGCATCAATTTCCTCATCCTGTTTTTCCAAAATAATTTTTGCCGGAATATCACTTAAGACTTCAAAAGAAAAATCCCGGGTTGCACCATTTGAATTAATTGAAATAATTTCCGAATATTTTTGCGGGCTTTTTTTTGGGATATAACATAAGTCACATTCTCCAGAATAATTTGTTGTGCAAGAGATTATTTTTCCATATTGAGAATTGCCACTAATTTTTACTCCTTCAAGAGAATTTCCAAAAAGGGCAAAAACCCTGGCAGGCGCGCAAAAACTGCTTTTTCCATCAGCAACCGGAGAAAAGTTCTCATCTAAATTGAATATGATAGACTGCGGGGTTATATAAAGATAAAAAGAAAGTAGTAATAGGGCGATTAAAAACGCAAAAACTGCAGGAATTTGAAGTTTTTTAAACGGGATTTTTTTTGAATTTAACCCAAATCCGCATTTAGGGCAGTATTTTGAATCAGCCTGAATAATAGAATTGCATTTTGGACATTTAAAGCGGGACATCATAATAATATAATATGAAAAAATATAAAAAATGGCGGATGCTTTAAAAACCATTTATATAAACAATAGGTCAAAATAATAAAAAGCGTTCAGTTTTAATAGTTTTTTATATACAAAGAAAATACTATTTTCTATATTATACTTATGGAGTTGATTGTGTGGAAGAAAATGATGCTGAAAAAGAAATTAATGAGGTTTCTGAAGACATAATTATAGAAGAAAAACCAAAGGAAACAGAGGAAAAACCAAAAGAAACTGCCAATGTTTCTGAGAGTATACAAGCCAATGAAAAACCAAAACAAATTGAAAAAAGAATAATAGATGATGTTATAAAAACAAATGGAGATGAAGAGATACTTAAATTTCTTGATGAAAGCAAACAAAAGATAGTAGTGATTGGTGCAGGAGGTTCTGGAAGCAACACACTGGACAGATTATTTGAAATGAAAATAAATGATGTTGAACTTATTGCAATGAATACTGATGCAAAGCACCTGCTTAAGATAAGGGCGAACAAAAAATTGATTATTGGAAAAAACCTGACACGCGGAAGGGGCGCGGGAAGCAATCCAAAAATAGGGGAAGATGCTGCAAACGAAAGCATGAATGAAATAAAAGAATTGGTAAAGGGAGCAGACATGGTATTTATAACCTGCGGTCTTGGCGGAGGGACTGGAACTGGAAGCGCGCATGTTGTAGCAGAACAGGCAAAACAGGCAGGCGCCCTTACACTTGCAGTTGTAACACTACCTTTTATGTCTGAAGGAAAAATTAGGCTTGAAAATGCAGTTCAGGGCCTTGAAAAATTAAGAAAAAAGGCAGACACTGTTATAATAATAAAAAATGACAAATTACTGACTCTGGCTCCGGATCTTCCATTAGACACTGCATTTAAGGTCTGCGATGAGGTTCTTGCAGGCTCAGTAAAAGGAATTGCAGAATTAATCACAAAAGCAGGATTAATGAATGTGGATTTTGCGGATTTGAGAACAATATTATCTGATACAGGATTTGCAGTAATTGGACTTGGAGAGGCATCTTTGGATGCAAAAACTGAAGACAGGGCAAGAATTGCAGTTGAAACTGCCCTAAATTCCCCTCTTCTTGATGCTGATGTCAGTTCCTGCTCAAAAGCACTTGTAAATGTAGTCGGGGGCCAGGATATGACTCTCAAAGAAGCAGAGTATGTTGTTTCTGAAACTGCCAAACGAATACATCACGATGCCCACATTATATGGGGAGCACGAATTGAAGAGAACATGAAAAAATCATCACTACGGGTTCTTGTTGTTTTGGCAGGAGTCAGATTTTACAGGTCAAAAGCTCCAGAAGAAGAGCTTGACGAGCTAAACATTGATTTGATAGGGTGAAAATAATGGAAATTAAAACATTGATTAAAAGGTGTATAAGAATTTTTTATATATCTAAAAAACCGACTTCAGAAGAGTTGAATGAAGTAATAAAAATGACTGGAATCGGGATGATATTAATAGGATTGATAGGTCTGGTATTTTCAATAGTATTTAATTTGGGTTGATAAAATGATTTTTACAATAAGGGTTACAACAGGACAGGAAAAAATAGTTTGTGGAATGCTTGAAAAAAAAGCAAAAAAAGAAAATCTGGAGATATATTCCATTATAAGCGTGGAAAATGTAAAAGGATATTTATTTTTGGAAACCCCTGATGAAAATAATGCGGTAAAACTTATACAAAAGGTAAGGCATGTCAAAGGGCTCTTAAAAACCAAAATGGAAGTAGAAGAAATAAAAAAACTTGTGGAGATAGGAGAAGAATTAAAAGTTGATATAGAACAAGGAGACATTATAGAAATGATTTCAGGTCCTTTTAAGGGAGAAAAAGCAAAGGTCATAAAAGTGAATGAAGGCAAAGAAGAGATAACCGGAGAACTGGTTGAAGTTGCAGTTCCAATTCCAATCACAGTAAAATCAAAAACAGTAAAATTATTCAGAAAAAAAGGGTCTGATTGAAAAAAATCAAATTTATTTTTCTTTATTTTATTATTAATATTCATATGAAAAATGTTTCAAATTAATATTTCAGTCGTAAAAATATATTCGGCAATGAAATTAGATTAAATAAAATAAAATATTTGAACTGATTTTTACAAAATAAAAAATTTATAGTATATTTAAATGTTTTTTGTTTTTACTTTTTAATATACAAAATAAAAAAATAAAAGGAGGTGAAAAAAAGTGGCAGCAAAAAAGAAAAAACCAGTTAAAAAAGGAAAAAAGAAAAAAAGATAGTTTAATTTAAATTTTTAGCGGCTGTAGTCTAGAAAACTTGGAAAGACTTTTCCAAGAAAGATAAATTTTGTAAATGGGAGTCCATTGCAAATAGAAGTTTAACAGCCAATTGCTTCTGCAGCCGCACGATTTTATTTATTTTTCCCTTTTTTTTATTTTAAGAAAAAAATTAATCTTAATTTATTGATTCTATCGGCTCTAGTAAAGATTTTATTGCTTCTAAGTTTCCCAAACATAACTGCATTTCAGCTGCTTGTTTGTTCATCCCTAATGCTGAATATATTTCCAATGCAGAAGTATAAAATCCTTTTTGATCACATGCTTTGGCGCATCTAATGGCATCCTTTTTCTTTTGGAAGTGAAGATAAATCTTTGCTGCGGCAAAATAATGGCCTGCATGCTCATAATCTTTGGCGCATCTGATTGCACCCTCCTTATTATCTAATTTGATGTAGAGTTTTGTAGCTTCTTGATATGAATTACTGCTTCCAATTTCCTCATAAGCTTTGGCGCATCTGATTGCACCCTCTTTATTATCTAATAGGAGATATATTCTTACAGCTTCTTGCAAATTTCCGATTTTCTCATATATTTGTGCTTGTTCTAATTCCATGTTTAATGTTTGATAAATCCTCAATGCAGAATCATAATCTCCTTTTTTCTCATATGCTTCTGCTGATTCTTTTTCCATTCCTAACTCAAGATAAATGTTTGCAGCAGTAGTATGTTTACCTTCTTTTTCACAGGCCTTGGCGCATTCAATTGCGTTTTCTCTCATTTCTAATTTAATGTAAATTTTTACAGCAATATCATATTTTTCTTCTCTTTCGCAGGCCTTGGCGCATTCAATTGCTTCTTTTCTCATCCCTAATTTAATATAAATATCTGCAGCATTATTATATGCCCCTTCTTTTTCACAGGCATTGGCGCATTCAATTGCTTTTTCTTTCATTTTAAATTCATAAGCTTTTTTTTCTTCTGTTCCTAATCCAAGATAAATGACTGCAGCATTCACATAATGTCCTAATTTTTGATATATTTCAGCTACTTTTTCTTTCATTCCTAATCTGTCATAAATCACTGCAGCATTATAATATTCTTCTTTTTTTTCGCAGGCCTTGGCGCATTCAATTGCTTCTTTTCTCATCCCTAATTTAATATAAATATCTGCAGCAGAAAGATAGTTTCCTTTTTGTTCTAAAGCACCTACTATTCTTGCTCTGTCAGATAAATTAAGATCTTCCATTAATTTATTAAGAGTATTTTGAGGAATTGATCCTCCGTTTTGAATTCTCTGAACAATTATCCCAGTAACTGTAGGTTGTTTTAATTTTTTAGTCATACTTATTCACCAATATAGTTATAATCTATGGAGATTAATTTATAAAGCTTTCTATATGTCTGAAATTGATGGAATATAGGTAACTAAATTTAAGAAAAATGAAAAAATTATTCCAAAAATTCCTGAGGAGTTGGAATCTCGGCTTTTAGCCCTTTTCTTTCTCTTATCTGCTTTACTACTTTTGGAATAATTTCTTTGGGAACAGAGTGATAGCCTGCATATTCCTGATACCAGATTGCTCTTCCCTGTGTCACACCACGCAAAACATTTGAAAAGCCAAACATCTCTGCAACCGGAATAACAGTTATAACAGTTGTGGTTTCACCTTCTTGTTCCATTCCTTGAAGCTGCCCTCTTCTTCCATTTGTCATATTAATAACATCCCCCCCATAATCCTGCGGGGTTTGTATCAAAACCTTTTGTCTTGGTTCCAAAAGAAAATCTCCTGCAATTAAAATTGCCGCACACAGAGGTCTTTTGATTGTTGGAAGCATCTGCGCAGGGCCCCTATGAATATTATCTTCATGAAGTGTTGCATCAAGAAGAGTTACTTTAACCCCTTCCATTTTTTCTCCTGCAAGCGGTCCTTTGTTCATAACTTCTTCAAAACCCTGAATAATAAGTTCCTGAGCCTCATTTAAGTATTGAATACCTTTAGTTCCATCAAGCATAATATTGCTTCCGTAAACATCCCAGAGGCTTTTTGCCTCATCTCTTTCAAGTCCTGCATCAACAAGTTTTTCAACCAACTCTTTTCCTTTTGGCTTACCTTGTGGAATATCTCCGCTCAAAATAATATCCACTATTTTTTTATCAAGAGGTTCAACAATAATTTTTAAACGGTTGTGCTTGTTTGGAGATTTTCCTTCAACAATGCCGGATTTTGCAGAAATTGCTTCCCTATACACCACAATTGGAGGAGAAGTAATTATATCAACCCCTTTTTCTTTTGAAATCTTATACTCGATAATTTCAAGGTGCAATTCACCCATTCCGGAAAGAAGGTGTTCTCCTGTTTCCTGATTAAGCTCAACTCTTATGGTCGGATCTTCTTTTGAAATGCCTCTTAAAACTTCAATTAATTTTGCAAGGTCTTTTGACTGCTTTGCTTCGATTGATTTTGTAACAACAGGCTCGGAATAATGTTTTATCTGTTCAAATGGTTCGATTGGTTTTGAACTTATTGTCTCTCCAATATAAAGGTCTTTTAACCCTACAAGAGAGCCGATGTTTCCTGCTGAAAGCCTTTCTGCTCCAATCCTGTCAGGACCCATATAAATTCCAACCTGCTGGACCCTTTCAAATTTCTTTTTTGATGAGATATATACCTCATCCCCTTTTTTTACTGAACCGGAAAATAATCTTAATACTCCCACTTCTCCTGCATGTTCATCATACACAATTCCAAAACAAACTCCAACTACATCTGCTTTTGAATCGCATGCAAGCATTGATTTTCCTTCAGGAGTTTCTAAATCCCCATTTTTCCACAAAACTGGAATTCTATAAGGCTGGGCTTTTTTTGGATTCGGAAGGTTTTCAATTACCATTTCCAAAAGAACAGAATCAACTGGAGATTTTTCAACCAAAAAAGCATGGTCTCCTGAAGCGCATTTATCATAGATATCTTTGAAACTTATGTTATATGTTTTCATTGAAGTTGTGCTTACTGCCCATTTATTAAACGCGCTCCCAAATGCAATATTTCCTTTTTCAACGGCAATTGTCCAATCCTCCTTTCCTTTTAATTCAGATGGCATATTTGAAGAAATAATTTTATTTATTCCTGTAATTATTTTTACAAGCTTATCTACCATTCCTTTCTGGTCTAATTTTAATTCATTGATTAAACGGTCTATCTTATTTACAAAAACAATTGGTTTTGCCCTTTCCTTGAGGGCTTGTCTTAAAACAGTTTCTGTTTGGGGCATTATTCCTTCAACGCAGTCAACTACCAAAACAACTCCATCAACTGCCCTCATTGCTCTTGTTACATGTCCTCCAAAATCAACATGCCCGGGGGTATCAATTAAATTAATAAGATAGTCATTCCCGTTGTAATTGAATCCAAGGGAGATATTTGCAGATTTTATTGTAATTCCTCTTGCCTGCTCCTGAACATCATAATCCAATACTCTCTGGGAACCTGCAAGCTGTTTTGAAATCAACCCTGCACGCGCAACAAGCGAATCTGAAAGGGTTGTTTTTCCATGATCAACATGCGCTACAATTGCAATATTTCTTATAAATTCCAAATTGTCCATAAGTTTTTGTATTTCTTCTACTACAACTTCTTTTCTTACCATAGTTTCACCGATTTTTATTCTTAAAAAAGAATAATGAATAAAAATAAAAAAATAAATTATCTGGCGCTTCTTGCCATTCTCTCGGATTCATCCCTCTTTTTTATTGCATAGCTGCTTTGGACATCCCCTGATGCAGCAGACAATATTTCATCTGAAAGGGATTTTGAAAGGGATTTTGACTTGTTAAATGAGCCCATCAATGCAGCAAGAGTTATATTCCGCAGGGCCATATCAACCCTTCTTGTTGCAGAAACATCAACTGCAACCTGATATTTAACCCCTCCATATGCAATTCTTGTTACATCTTCCCTTGGGGCTGAATTTTCAAGCGCGTCAATTAATACCTGAATCGGATTTTTTTTTGTTTTTTCCTCTATTAATGCAAATGATTTTTCCACAACCTTGATTGCCTTTAATTTTTTTCCCTGCAACCTGCCATGGGTCCTGATTACTTTTCCAGAGGTTTTTTCCCCTGTTCCCCCTCTCATAAGTTTGTTTATTAATCTTTCGACAACATTTACTTTCATTTTTCCAAGAGAATATTTTTTTGCTCGTGCAAAAGAATGTGGAAGGGCAATTGGTGCAAATGAAATGACTTGTCTTAAGCTTGCATCCCTAACCTCGATATTATCCATGTCATATTTTTCAAATAATTTCACCATATAAAACTACCTCTTGGGCTTTTCCTTTTTGCCTTTTCTAAGCATTTGAAGATCTGCTCCATTTACACTGACAATTTTATATTTGATTCCCGGAATCGAACCCATAGGACCTCTTTGGGATCCTCCAAGCCCGGCAATTATAACCTCATCGTGTTCGTCCACAAAAGTAATTGCCTTATCCCTTGGCGCAAAAACAGTAACAATTTTTCCATTTTTTATTAGTTGCACTCTTGCGCATTTTATAAGGCCCGAGTGGGGCTGTTTCTGCTCTCTTGTCACTTTTTCAAGTACAATTCCTTTTGCCTGAGGCGATCCTCCAAGTGCATCGTATTTCTGCTTTAACTTAAGAGTTCTCCTCTTGTATTTTTTACTTAGCCATCGCTGGCTTTTCCTGCTTTTTTTTATGTTTCTTCCTGCCCGTTCTCCATTTCCCATTGAATACACCTTATATTAATAATAAAGATAGTGGAATAAATTTTTACTTCGAAGAGTTTAAAAGGGTTTTTATTCAAGAAATTTGATTTTGTTGTGGTTCATCTGCCCTGAATTCTTTTGTAGTTCTGAGCTGAAAATCACGAATATTATATATTCTTGACAAAAGTTCCCGTATTCCCTTTATTTTTATTCCTCCTTTTCCAACAGCATATCCCCTTTCATCTTCCTGAACAATTAAGGTTATGCTGGTCCTACCTTCTTTTTCTGTTTTTTTTATGCTCATATTGCTGAGATTATAAAAAATATTTCTGAGTTGGGTTTCCACATCATTTCCTTTTATGAAAACAAACACAGGTTTTTTGAAAATATTAACAAGACTTTTTATTACTATATTATCCTTACCAATACATTTATATAACTCGCCCCTATTTTCAACAAGAAATATAAACGAAGACTCAGAATCTATGCAGTCTGCAGGATAGATTCCTGTAATTCTTTGAAACTCTGAAAAATATTTCAAATGATCCTGAGTGATTTCCGCCAATTTTATCACTACGCTACGAGATCAAAAATATTTGACTCCCCTTTATCATATATCGAAAGAACAGAAACCAAAAAAGGTTTACCACAGATATTTGCAAGATCTTTTGAACTTCCCTGAAAAGAGAGCAAAGGAATTTTTGATTTTTTTGCAAAATGATCAATTTCAAACAAATTTTTATTTGGAATATTGTTTGAAACTATCAAAAGTAAAACTTTCGAATCCTTTGTATTTTTTAATGATTTTTTAAATCCAAATGAAACTTTTCCTGTTTCAACAACCAGTCTTATTTCTTTTGTGATTAAACTTTCTTTTTCTTTTTTTGATTTTCTTCTTCTTGGTGGAACTTTCTTTGTTTTTTTCTTGGTTTTTGTTTTTTCTGTTTCCCCTATTTCTTCCTCTTCTATACTTTCCTTTTCATCAGTCATTTTAATTCACCTATTTTTTCATCACAAGCTTTATGTTCCCAGTGCCAACCGGAACTGTCTGTCCTATAATTATGTTCTCGGTAACTCCTATAAGTTTATCTTCTTCCCCTGAAGATGCAGCATTAACAAGATGTTTTACTGTTTCTTCAAAAGCAGCTCTTGCAAAAACACCTGTTTTTTGTCCGGAAAGGCCGTGTCTTCCAACCGGCCGATAAATTCCGCTTGAACAAAGTGCATCTGCAATAAGCATGATATGTCGGATATCGACATAAAGTTTCTGAAGCTCCATAACTTGTTTTATTTCATGAACAAGAGCATTTCTTGCAGCCTCAATTCCATATATCTTCTCCATTTCCTTTACACTATTTGTATACAACCGGTTTTCATCAATAGTATTATTAAAGCCGATTAGGCCAAGGACATTGAATCCGCTGGCCCTTATGAAATGTTCTTTTTCAGAGTTTATTACAACTGCTCTTTTTATTCCGGGAACTCCTGAAATAACTGTCCCTTTTATTTTATTCGCAGATTTTCTAATCATTTTAAGCTTAAAGTCTTTTTCAAGAAAAGTTATTTTTACATAAGACTTGGAAGTTCTAACATTCTTGAATTCCTCTTTGATCAATTTTTTTAATTTGTCAAAGGAAACCCCAAGAATCTTTCCTTCCTTTTCCTTATATTTTATAAGAATTTGTTTTTGAGAAAGATTGTCAATAACCCTTGCTATGTCTTCAACCAATACCTCCTCGATTTCTTTTGCAACCCTTTGGGCATTTGCATTGTTTTTTTTGTATGATTCTTTAAAATAAATATCAATCATTGGTTTTTTTGGCTGTTTTTTTGCATCAACAAGCTCTATTAGTCTTGGAAGACCGGTTGGAACATGCTCTGCAACTCCGGCATAATGGAATGTACGCATTGTCATTTGTGTTCCTGGCTCTCCAATACTTTGGGCTGCAACTGTTCCAACTGCCTCAAACGGGCTTATTTCAAATTTTGTTTTTTTTGGCATTAATATCACCTAAGCTGTATCAACATCATCTTGTTTTACATCATCTATAATATCTTCTGTTTTTGCAGAATACATTGGATCTTTTCCGTCTCCGCCATATATAAATTGAACGATATTTAATCCTGAATCCCTTACACTAAGGTCTTTGTATACTACCATATCCTGCAATGCGTTTATCAGTCTTCTTTGCATATAACCAGACCTTGCAGTTCTTATGGCTGTGTTAACAAGGGATTCTCTTCCGCCCATTGCATGAAGATAAAATTCATAAGGGGTTAATCCTTTTCTAAAGGAACTTGAAACATACCCTCTTGCTTTTGTTCCAAGGTCCTCTTTTTTGAAAAATACGAGTGCCCTTTTTTCATATCCTCTTGAAGGTCTTTTGCTTCTTACCGCCTGCTGTCCGACCACTGCCGACATCTGGACTGCGTTCAAAAGACTTCCTCTTGAACCGATATTTGCCATGATAATTGAGGAATTTTCATTTCCAAGATCTTCCCTTACAATCTCATCGATTGTTTCTCTTGTCTTTGAACAGGTCTGCATTATTGTATTTTCAAGTGTTTCTTTCAGGCTCATGCCAGGACACATATCCAATGTTTTGTTTCGATATTGCATAACCAGATTGTCAACTTCCCGTTCAGTTTTTTTATTGATTTCATCCATTTTTTTGGATGCCTGCAGACTCAAAGTATAATCTTTAATGGAAACAGAAAGCCCAAACATGCTTATTACTTCAAGAGAAAGGACGCTTGCCTTGTTAAGAAATACGGAACATTCTTCTTCTCCGTATTCCAGGAAAAATTTTTCAACTATTTCTGTTATTGTTTTGCTGTCTAGTGTTCCTTTGGTTAATTTTCCTTTTTCAATTACTAATTTTCCTTTTAATTTTGAGGTTGTTTTAAATTCAAAATTTTTCGGAAGAAGAACTGAAAAAAGCAATTTTCCGGAATATCCTCCATTTTTTAAATCAGATTTTGGAAACGCGCCATCGCATCCAATAAGATATAAAAGATTTTGCGCCTGAAGCTTTGTAAATGCGGCCTTTTCGTGTGTGAGAAGATATAATCCGGATATGTGATCTTCCTGTGGTTTTATTATCGCATGCCCATGTCGTGGAGAAAGAATCTGGCCATCAACTTTTGAAAGGTATTTTGCCTCTGCCTTTGCCTCTGCATTCTGCATCATATGAAGATTCATTTCATCTCCGTCAAAATCAGCATTATACGGTGAAATAACGATTGGGTTAACCCTGAAAGTTTTTCCGGGTATAATCTTTACCTCATGACCCATCATTGAGATTCTATGAAGAGAGGGTTGTCTGTTAAAAAGTACTATATCCCCGTTTGAAGCTGCTTTTTCAATTATGGACCCGACTTTTAATTCTTTTGAAAGTTCTTCCTTGTTTTCAGGAGTAATTTTAAGTTTTCGTCCGTCTTTTCTTATTATATAATTGGCAACTTCTTTTTCTTTTCCAAGAATAATTGATTTGCAGTGATCCAAATTCCATTCCGTAACATACAAAGGGGATGTTAATTCCTCTGCAATATCCGGAGGAACACCAACTTCTGAAATTTTTATTCTTGGATCCGGAGAAACGACTGTTCTTGCAGAAAAATTTACTCTTTTTCCAGAGAGGTTATATCTAAATCTTCCCTCTTTTCCTTTCAATCTTTGTGCAAGAGTTTTAAGTGGTCTTCCACTTCTGTGCCTTGCTGGAGGTATATTTGCAGTTTCATTATTAAAAAATGTGGTTACATGGTATTGCAAAAGTTCCCATAAATCCTCAATAATTAATTGCGGTGCCCCTGCATTTATATTTGCTTCAAGTTTCTGGTTTATTCTGATTATATCAACCAGTTTGTGTGTAAGATCATCTTCACTTCTTTCTCCTGTTTCAAGAGTAATCGAAGGTCTTGTACTTACCGGGGGCACGATAAGAGAAGTTATTATCATCCATTCCGGCCTTGAAAAAAGAGGGTCAAAACCGAGTTTTCTTAAATCAGCATCAGAAATCGCAGAAAGCCAATCCCGTATTTCAGAGGCAAGCATGATTCGTGAATCATAATAAAAGGCCGTCGGCTTTAAAAGCTTGAGCTCTGGCAAAACTCCGAGGCAGTGCGGACATGCTTTTATTTTTTTTGATGATGATTTTTTTTCTGATTTTTCTATTGCCTCTGCTGATTCTATTATTGATTCTTCAATTTCCACTTCAACAACTGCCAATTCCTCTTTTTTTGATTTTTTAGGAATAACTGCTTTTTCAAAAAATTTGTGGCAGTGCGGACAGGTATGCTTTAAAGTTTGAAGAATGTATCTTGCAAATTCTACATGAACAACTGGCCTTACAAGATCAATATGGCCAAAATGCCCCGGGCACTCTCTTACCCTTCCTCCGCATGTTTTACATCTAAGACCGGGGTCAACAACGCCTAATCTGACATCCACAAGCCCTCCTTCAATTGGATACCCGTCATCATCATAGGTATCTGGAACAAAAACTTTTGTAGCAGACATTTTTCTTACTGATTCCGGCGGAAAAAGACTAAATTTAATTTTATTTATCGTTTTTTTAGATAGAACAGACATCATGACACCCCTAAACCTTATCCTTAATTATAAGTCGCGGAAATATATACATTGATTTTATTTCATCAAGTAAAAGCTTGAATGCATAACTTATTTCCACAATTCCAATATTTTCACTTCCGCATAACGCGCAGATATCCTTATTATTGATATAATCATGAAATGCAGTAGAACCGCATTCCACACATACCTGCTGTAAAGTTTTATCGCTTTCGTCTAAAAGTCTTTCTTTTATGAGCATGCTTGCACCATAACCAATAAGACAATCCCTTTCCATCTCCCCGAACCTGAGTCCGCCTTCTCTTGCCCTTCCTTCGGTTGGCTGTCTTGTTAAAAGCTGGACTGGCCCTCTGCTTCTCACATGCATCTTGTTTGAGACAAGATGGTGCAATCTTTGATAATAAACATTTCCGACAAAAATTTTCGCCCTTATTTTTTCTCCGGTTATTCCATCGTAAAGATAAGTTTCTCCGTATTCATCAAATCCATTATCAGAAAGAATTTTTCGGTATTCCTCTTCTTTTGTTCCGGTAAAGGCAGTTCCGTTTCCAAAAATTCCTTCAATTGCTGCCGCCTTTCCTCCAAGCGTTTCAAGAAGATGTCCTGAAGTCATTCTGCTTGGAATTGCATGGGGGTTTAACAATAAATCAGGTATTATTCCTTCTTCGGTAAAGGGCATGTTTTCCTGAGAAACAACAAGCCCGATTACTCCTTTTTGTCCATGCCTTGATGAAATTTTATCTCCAACTTCGGGGGTTTTTATTGCCCTTATTTTAACTTTTACCAGCCTTGTTCCACTTGGACCTTCTGTTACCATTACTGAATCCACCCTTCCTCTTTCACCGGGTTTTAGTGCAAGGGAACTTTCCCTCTTTTTTTCTTCAATGACACCAAAAACAGAAATTTCCTCTAAAAATCTTGGAGGGGATGTTTTTCCAACTAAAACCTCTTTTCCTGAAACATCACTTTCCGGATAAACTACTGCATCAGCATCAAGATGTATGTATGCTTCTTCCCCTCTGTAGCCAACTACGTCTGCTCCCGGAACCTCAATTTTATCTTTTTGTCCTCCGGGATAAATTCTTTCTTCGGTTTCATAGGTTCTAAACATTGCAGTTCTTCCAAGGCCTCTGTCAATTGCACTCTTATTTACAACAAGCCCATCAGCCATATTATATCCATGGTAAGAAATTAAAGCGACAACAAAATTTTGGCCTGCTGCTTTTTTCTTAAAGTCCAAAACATCATAAAGATTTGTATGGACAAGTGGTTGCTGAGGATAATAAAGAACATATGCCCTTGTATCATACCTAAAATTAAAATTCGATGCATAAATTCCAAGAGATTGTTTTGACATTGAACACGCCATTGTAATTCTTGGAGAAGAATTATGTTCCGGGTATGGAAGCACTGAAACAGTTACGCCAAAAATGCTGGACGGATCAAATTCGAGATGAGTGTGTTCTTTGGTTAAGTCTTTTTCATTTAATGCAATATAGGAATTTTCTTCTTCAAGAGCATCAAGATATTCAATAACCCCCATTTTTATTAGATGAGACCATGATAAAACATCTTTTTTTAATCTTTCAAGTATTTCCGGAGTCATTTTAGTTTGTCCGTTTTCTACTACAAGATAAGGTTTTCTTATTCTTCCCCCATCACTCATAATTAATAATTCATTAAGTTTTTCATTATAATATATATTGACATTATAATCCAATTCGTTGGATCTTCTTTTTTCCCTAAGCCTTTGTGAAAGACCAACTCCGTCATGATGAAATCCTATAAACCTTCCATTAAGATAAATTTTTGTTTTTTCTTCTGCCATTAAATCAACCTCATTCCTTTACTCCAAAATTGCGCAATATGCCAAGAACTTCGTCTTCAGATGAATCAATTGTTGCATTAGCATAGATTGAAAAATTCTTAACAAGCGAACAGCTTGGGCCTTCTGGTGTCTCATTAGGACATAATTTTCCCCAATGGGTGCCGTGAAGGTCTCTTGCCTTGAAATGAGGATGCTTTTTGCTTAATGGTGAAATCGCCCTCCTAAGATGTGAAAGGGTTGCAAGATAACTTATTCTATCTAAAAGCTGGGAAACTCCTGTATGTCCGCCTATCCAATTTCCAGTTGCCATTGCATATCTTATTCTGTCTGCAAAAGCATCCTGTCTTACAAGAGTGTGAACCTGTAATCTTCTTCCTCTTGCATCTGCCCTGGAAGTTTGATAAACCAAATCTTTTATTAGGAATTGAAATGCGTATCTGAATAACTCCTCCATCAAGTTTCCTGCAAGTTTTATTCTTTTGTTTGCATAATGGTCTTTATCATCAGGCTGTGCCTGTTTATATGCAACAGAAATAGAACGCTCGGCCATTCTTATGAGATATTGCGCCTTTTCAAGTCTCTTTTCTGAACTTACAGAAATATGCGGTAAAAGATAGTTATCAAGTAAATTTTCCATTCGGTTTATTCTAAATTCGGTTGGCTGGCCCGGAGATAATTTTTTACTTAAAAATTCAACTGCTTCTTCCCTGTTTTTTGTTGTTTCAGCATCAATATTTAACAAAACATCATTTTGAACTTTGATTTTTTCTGAAAATGCCTTGATTATTTGCGAATCTTTTTCAAATGCAAGAACCCTTAAAAGCTGTATTAATGGAATCCCCGGAGGCGCTGATGGAAATTCAACAGAAAAAAGCCCTTCCTTTCCTCTTGTAACAACACATCTTGCCCTAAATCCATGCCTTGTTGAAAATACTTTGGCAACAACTCCTGTTCTTTCAATAGTTGTCAGCATTTTATTTGGAACGAGATCTTCAACGCTTACTAAGACTCTTTCGCTTCCGTTTATTATAAAATAGCCTCCCGGATCGTTTGGATCTTCTCCTTTTTCAATCAATTCCGAGGCATTTAATTTTGAAAGGTAGCAAATACTGGATTTTACCATTACTGGTATTTCTCCTATGAATACATCAGAATAGACCGGCCTTTCAACTCCATTAAAAATTGGGACTACCTCTAAAAACACCGGGGCTGCATAGGTTAAATTTCTAAGTCTGGCTTCATTTGGAGTAAGGGTGCTATATCCCCCTTTTACTTCGTAATATCTTGGATAATCAATTCTTACTTTTCCAAGTTTCATTTCAAACCCTTCAACATTGGTTTGAACTGAACCTATCCGATCAATTATTCTTTGCATCCTATTTGCGATAAAATCATCATAGGATCTTATTTGCTGAGTCACTAAGCTATTCTCTTTAAAATATGCCCTTAATAATTCTTTTTGCATTCAAGCACCTAAACAACAATTCTGTAGTATTCATATTTTCCCGTAGCGTCAACTCGATTTATTTTTATTACATCTCCCTCTTTTGCCCCTAGTGCAATTACACTCTGGTCGGTATGTAATATTTTAGGGAGATTCACTCCGGAAATAGAATATGTTTCAAACATTTTTTGTTTTTGAGGTTCAGAGAGAACCTGCATTTTTGGAACGAGCGCATGACTTAGAATGTCCAGACTTTTTTTTTCTCCCAATAAACCACCCTCTAGTATAAATAGTAGGAAGAAACTTTATAAGGAAATATTTATAAATGGCATAGTCTTAACTTTTATTTTATAAAATCAGTTTTATCGAAGAGCACCCCACCCTAAAGGGTGAGGTTTGCGCTCATTGTCACAAACATCGTAATGTTTGTGAGCATGCTCATAATCGAATCGTCGATTATGACATCGATAAAATCTCCCAATTTTCGCTGCTGCGAAAATGGGCACATTTTTGGCTCCTGCCAAAAATTGTGCGCCAAGTCAGGTCGGCATTCAATCCTCCTCTTAAAAGAGGTGGTTTTTCTGCCGACTTGGCGATAATTAATTGGGTGTTTCTTTTTAAAAAATATGGTTATCCCTAATTATAAAAAGAATAAAGGGATATGTTTAAAAATAGAGAATTATGAATTAAAAAAATATACAAAAGGATAAATAAAATAACATTCTAATAGAATCATGGACTGGCAAAAATTCAAAAAGCAAAAAGAGAGAAAACTATCCGAAGCAGTGGCAGGTAATTTGGCTGATGAGAGAATAATCCCGCTCTTAAGAAAAATAAATGAAAATGAAAATCTTGTAACATCCTCATCCTGTTCTGGAAGAATTGCACTTTTATCAATTGAAAAAGGAAAGAAGGATGCAAATTTTTATAAAAAATGGCACAGGGCCATTAGTGAAAATGAATTAACAGAAATAGTTGAAAAATATAATTTTGAAAAACCCCTTTGGTTTCGATGCGAACCTTTTATTCTTCATGTTTTTGCAAAAGATATCAAAAGTGCTGGAAAATTTTTAAAACTTATAAGAAATTTGGGGATAAAACGAGGCGGAATACAGACAATAAATGAAAAGGGAATCTCAATTGAAATTCAGGGAAACGGAAATTTGATTTTTCCAATAGGGCATGGGATTGAAACAAACTGGAAATTGATAGTGAAATATTCGAATGAAATTATCGAAAAGAATTTTGAAAAAATTCTGGAAATTGAAAAAGCTTTAAAATAGTGTTTTCCGATTAGATAACTGATAATTATGCTTGGAATAATTGGCGGAAGCGGGTTTTATGAATTGGGAGGGGAAATAAGTGCAGAAGAAATTTTTACTCCTTACGGGGATGCACTGGTTTATCGCTACAAAATAAAAAATAAAGAGGCTGTTTTTGTTGCGCGCCATGGAAAAAACCATTCGCTGCCTCCGCATAAAATAAATTACAGGGCAAATGTATATGCGCTTTGCAAAATTGGCGTAAATGCAGTGTTTGCAACATATGCAACTGGAATAATAAAAAAATACAGGATTGGAGATCTTATACTTATTGATGATTTTATCGGGTTTGAAAAGCCGATAACTTTTTTTGACAATTTTTCAAAAGGTATGCGGCATACTGATTTTACTAATCCATTTGATAACAAACTTAAGGAAAAAGTTATTGAGGCAGCTGCAATACACAGAATAAAGTTAAAAAAAGGCGGGATTATAAAAACCACACCCGGTCCAAGATTTGAAAGCAGGGCAGAGATAAAAATGTATGGGAAATTGGGTGCAAATCTTATTAGTATGACCAATGCATATGAAACAATTTTATTAAAGGAAATGGAAATTCCATTTTGCGGGGTTGCGATTGGAACAAACTATGCCTGCGGAATTTCAAAAAAACCTTTAACACATGGAGAGGTCATAGAAAATATGGCATCAAAAAATAAAATACTTAAAACAATTGCACTAGAGCTTGTAAATTTTATAGAGGATTAGAGCCATTTCCAATTATTTTCCCCCAAAACTTTTAGGCAATCCTTTTTTTCTTTTGAGGTTATTATTGTGATTTTTTTTATTCCGTACTTTAGTGAAAGTAAAACCAAATCGTTTATTGTTTTTTTTCCACGATTGATATACTTTCCATCAATATCATTAGAAAAAGAAAGTGCGACGCCCTTAAGTTTTTTTGAGGCGTGCCTTGAGGTTGTAACAATCATCTAATCAGTTGAACAAAACTTTGAAACAGGAGGCCTTGATTTTAGTAAAATCTTTGCTCCGGTTGATGGAAACTCAAAGTTTTGTGCATCCTTTATTTCAACATCCTTTTTTGATTTCCAATCCTTGTATGACACCATTGTTTATTCACCTGAAGAACTTTCAAGAATTCTTAAAGTTGATCTTCCGAAATCAGTAGTAAAACTATATGCTCCGCCTGCAAATGTCGCGCCGCAGGATTTGCAAATCCAAAGCGCATATCCTCTCCTTTTTACTTTTTTCTTATTGCATTTAAGACATTCATAAGATGCTTTTCTTAAAACATCCACATCCCCTGCAAGTTTTCTTATTTTTCTTCCGTATCTTGCTCCATTTGAACTCATATCAATACACCTAAATAAGCATTTTTCTTATATCTTTACCAATATCAAAAGAAATGTTTATATTGTTTAGCAATTCATCTTTTGTAAGTTTTCCGTGCCCTTTTTGCATTGAGCATACATGCTCTCCGGTTGTTGTTATCGTAATCCGGGTATCAGAAACATATTCTTCTTCGATTAAAGAATCCAAAAGCCAATGGTTTCCAATTTTTATAAAGGTATTTGCAACCGGAAGGGTTTTTGGATTTAATTCTTTTGAATATTCCCCGCGAATTATTTTTCCATCTTCAACTTTCGGAATTTTGGTTTCTGTAAGAGCTGCTGCTGCCGCAAGACCTGCAGTATCAATTAAATTTCCGGAATTGTCAAGAACATATAAATCAAGATAAAGAGTCAATGCCCTTCCTTCTTCTATAAAAAAGGACTTAAAATCAATTATCTCTGCGCTTCTAATTCCCCTATCAACAATTCTTGCAAGCTCTATTGCATCTTCTCCGGGAGGACCGCTCTCAAAAGTCGGGTGTGCAAGCTGCAAAAATTCTGCCCCTGAAATCATCGTTCCTTCATTGGGCCTGTCTGAATAAGGCGTTGAAAGATCGAATTTTATTGCCGCAAGAACCTGACTTTTTCCTATTTTTGCAAGCGCAGAACCTTCGGCATTTTCAATTACGCCTTTTTGAATATCTATTTCCCTATATTCCAAAAATTCTCTTCCATCCATTCTTTTTCCGTTTTTAAGCAGATTTAAAATCGGCGCTTTTCTTGAATGGGATAAAACAACATCTTTTAGATCTTCACCCATAAAATCACATCCTAAATATTTCTTTTGATTTTGAATATTTTTCCTCTATTGCTTTTTTCTGGAGCTCATAAATTTTCCCACATGATTTTTCAACCATTTCCATGGATTTTGAAATTTCATCAGCTGTTAGTAATCCGTCCATTTGAAGAAGCAAAATATCCTTATTTACAGAAGACATTGCAACAGGTACATCTGATTGACCGGAATTATCCTCTTCTTTTCCAAGATCAATTGCAATGTTGTTTGCTATTTTTCCTACAGCAACTGCAGAAACCATTTCTTTCATTGGAATTCCTGCATCTGCCAAGGCAAGCGCTGCAGCAGTAATTGATGCAACCCTTGTCCCCCCATCTGCCTGCAATACATCTACAAAAATATCTATCTGGGTTTTTGGAAACTTCTCTGCAAGAATAACATTTTCAAAAACCTCTTTTATAACTTTTGAGATTTCAGTGCTTCTTCTTGAAGGTCCGGCCCTTCCATGCTCTTCTTTTGAGCAGAAAGGAGACATTGAATACTTGCATTTTATTACTGCCTTGTATGGATGGGCAGTGTGTCTTGGAAGACATTCCCGGGGCCCATAAACCCCTGCAACTATTTTATTGTTTCCCCAGTGGATATATGCAGAGCCAGTTGCATTGTTTAAAACTCCTACTTTAACTTCCAATGGTCTAAGGTCTTCCAAACCCCTTCCATCAACTCTCTTTCCATTTACAAATAATTCATCATTCATATAATCACCAAATTATTGCTGTTTTTCTATGAATTTTCCAACATTGTCTGTAAGACCGCTTGTATGCGCATTTGCAACAATCATTTCTATTGTTTTTGTAACAAGAGGAACATTTCCTGCATCGCTTATCCAGACAAGTCCGTTGTTTCCAACTATTGCATTTGTTTTTGTTTTATCTCTTATAAGATTTATCATACTGCTCTTTCTTCCAATTATTCTTGGAACTTTAGAAGTTGGAACTTCAAATAAAATCCCTCCATCAAGATTTTCCACATCAACTAATGATGCCTCTCCAAATGAATTTAATGAGCCTACCCTTCCAACAACAAGATCTCCTGCATTAAGCCTCATTCTTGTATCTTTAGAGGATATGACGCCTTTTGATGCAAGATTTATATTGAGTGAATATCCCCAGCTGGAACTTTCAATTACAATTCCAACAATCGTATCCTCAATTTTAGGATGATATACACTTTCAAGAGGAGTATATCTTCCTTCTTCATCCATCATTCCCACTACTGTTGCGTATGTTTTTCCATTTTGTATATACCCCAATGGAATGTTTAAAACGCCATCAGAGATTTTATCTCCTGGGATAACAATTTTTCCTAACATATTTTTTCACCTTTTTAATTTTATATTGTTTCCAATAATTTTGTTTCAATGCTTCCTGCAGTCAGTTTGTTTAATTTATCGTATATTTCCGATTGCATTCCTGCAGGAAATTCAATGATTACAATTAACGAGCCATCTTTGGCCCATTCTTCTTTTTGTATTCCATACTCTTTAAGAACACCATAGCACCTATGGGCGTGTTCTGGAAGAACCTTTATTGCAACCTTTCTTTTTTCAAATTTGAGCGGCAGAACAATCCTAAGTTTCTTTAATATTTCAGGCATTTGCTCTGAAACGCTTTTCATTGGGTCTATGTGTATTTTTGCCTCTTCAAGCGCAGAAACAATTCTGTGTTCTGTGTGCGGCGCTTTTGTTCTTGGATCGATTGTTTCTTTTAAAAGTGTTGAAACTATCTGCCGGGTTTTTTCTTCAAGACGCCTTTTCCTCTCATCAGTTGTGAGAGGAACATTTCCTTTCTTTATCATTATCTCAAGAATGGCATAAACATCTGTTGTTTTGAAAACTTTTTCAAGTTTTTGGGATTTTTGTTTTTCCCCTTTTTTTGCATCTGCATAAATGTCCTCAACAACCAAAATGTTTTTGAGGTCTTTTTTTGAGCCATCCATATATTGATAAACCAATTTTGGATCCGCATAAACCTCGAAGTTTTCTCCTTCAAATTTATACGAAATGAGTATGGCATTATCCAAACTAACCATAAGATTCACTCTTTTAGAATATATAATTTAATTTAGAAATATTTTTAAAGAGGCATTATTGGATGCTGGATTGCAATTGGAGCGAATCAAAAACCAAAATTATTTTTTGATTTTATTTTAATTTAAATTTTTCTTCTGCTTTTCAAGCTTTCTTTTAATTGATTTCAAGCTCACAAAAGAATCCCGTTCCATCTCATCCAGCCTTAAAACAATCATTTTTGCCTCGGATTCTAATTTTGGAAGCAGGACAAATTCAAGAGAGTTTACCCTTCTTTTTGTTTTTTCAATTTCCAGGATTAATCTTTTTATTGCAGTTTCTGTTTCTGCAATTTTTACTATCATTTCCAAAACTTTTCCAAAATGATCCACTGCAACATCTATTTTTGCGCTGGTTCCTGAAATGGAATATCCTCTTTCAAGAAGCGGCTTTGCCTCAACATTTTTGGATTCAATTACAGGTATTTTTACTCCCATAACATTGGTAACTTCAACATCAAGAGAGATATCCCTTCTGCAATTCATTGCAACACTTTCAAGCTGGGACATTGGATGATAGAGCTGGGCAATAAACATATATTTATATGCATCAGACATTATGGAATTAAGTTCTGCGCGAAGATTTTTTGCTTTTTTCAAAATCTTGAAAAATTCCAAAATAAGGGCATCCCTTTTCTGTTTTAAGAGTTTGTGCCCTTTTTTTGCAAGGGAAATTTTATCTTTTATGCGCATAAGCTCCATTCTTGTTGGAATTACTTCAGACATTTTCTATCCTCTCATTTTTTTCTAAATTTTGAACCGTATTTTTGGATATAATCTGTTTTTATCCTCTTTAATTCAGTTTCCGGAAGTACAGACAAAAGTTCCCATCCCAAATCAAGGGTCTGCTCAATTGTTCTGTCTTCATAAGGTCCCTGCCTTACAAACCTGTTTTCAAATTCATCTGCAAATCTTAAATATTTCCGGTCTATTTCAGATAATGCTTCCTCACCTACGACTGCGCTAAGGCTCCTTAAATCTCTTCCATTTGCATATGCTGCATAAAGCTGGTCTGAAACGCCTTTATGGTCCTCCCTTGTTTTCAAAGGCCCGATTCCTGCATTCATCAATCTTGAAAGTGAAGGCAGAACATCTACCGGAGGAAATATCCCTTTTCTGTGGATATCTCTTGAAAGAATGATCTGTCCTTCTGTAATATATCCTGTTAAATCCGGAATCGGATGGGTTTTATCATCACCAGGCATTGTTAGAATTGGAAACTGGGTTACTGTTCCCTTTCTTCCTTTAACTCTTCCAGCCCTCTCATATATTGTTGAGAGGTCTGTGTACATGTAACCGGGATATCCTCTTCTTCCTGGAACCTCCTGTCTTGCAGAAGAAATTTCACGAAGAGTTTCGCAATAGTTGGTCATATCAGTAATAATAACCAAAACATGCATATCCTGCTCATATGCCAAATATTCAGCAGTACTTAATGCCAATCTAGGCGTAATTAATCTTTCAACAGATGGATCATTTGCAAGATTTAAGAATAAAACTGCGTTTTCAAGCGCTCCTGTTTTTTCAAAATCCCGCATAAAAAATGATGCTTCTTCATGTGTAATTCCAACTGCTGCAAAAACAACTGCAAAATTTTCCCCTTCTTTTCTTACTTTTGACTGCCTTGCAATCTGCACAGCCAACTGATTATGGGGAAGGCCTGCAGCAGAAAAGATTGGAAGTTTTTGTCCCCTGACCAATGTGTTCATACAATCAATTGTTGAAATACCTGTCTGAATAAAATCACTTGGGGGTTCTCTTGAATAGGGATTTATCGGAAGGCCGTTTACATCAACTTTTTCTTCTGCAACAATTTCAGGGCCCTTGTCTTTTGGCCTTCCAAGACCATCAAACACCCTTCCAAGCATTGTTGTTGAAAGTCCAATCATCATTGTTTCCCCTAAAAACCTTACTGAACTTTGTTTTGTATCGATTCCGGAAGTAGAACCAAAGACCTGAATTACTGCAATATTTTTGCTTATATCTAAAACCTGTCCTTTTCTTTTCTCTCCACTTGGAAGCATTATATCAACAATTTCCCCGTATCCAACTCCTGAAACATTATCCACAAAAACTAATGGTCCTGCGATTTGGTTTATAGTCTTATATTCTTTCATAAAAACACCTATTGTTTTGAAATATTATCAAATTCGGAATTGATTTCCTTCATTGCTTTTTCGAATTCTAAAATATTTTCACTCTTAATTTCCTTCATTCTTGCAATTCGGTTTAGTGCATTCATTGAGGAGATCTTTTTTAGCTGCACCCCAAGCTCAAGTGAACCCAAAAGCCTCTGATAAAAGTTCAAAATGATCTTAAGCATCCAGTATTGCTTTTGAAGGGATGCATGCGCATCCAATTCACTGTATGCATTTTGCTGGAGAAAATCCTCCCTAAGCATTTTTGTTGCAAGCAAAATCCCCTGTTCTTTTTCCGGAAGAGCATCAGGACCTACGAGCTGGACAATCTCCTGCAATTCTGCCTCTTTTTGTAAAAGCGCCATTGCTTCTTTTCTCATTTTTGAAAAATCTGCAGAAACATTTTCAGCAAACCATTCCTCAAGGCTGTCAGTGTAAAGTGAATAGCTTTTTAACCAGTTAAATGCTGGAAAATGCCTTCTTTGTGCAAGAGATGAATCAAGTGCAAGAAAAACTTTTGTAACCCTGAGTGTGTTTTGTGAAACTGGTTCGGATAAATCCCCTCCGGGGGGAGATACTGCTCCGATTATGGAAATGCTTCCATACCTGTCATCTGAGCCAAGACATTTAACCCGTCCTGCCCTTTCATAGAATTCTGCAACCCTTCTTCCAAGATATGCAGGATAACCTTCTTCTCCGGGCATTTCTTCCAATCTTCCGCCTATTTCCCTCATTGCTTCTGCCCATCTTGAAGTAGAATCCGCCATTAATGCAACATCATAACCCTGGTCCCGGTAGTATTCTGCAATTGTAATGCCTGTGTAAATGCTTGCCTCACGCGCTGCAACAGGCATGTTTGAAGTATTTGCAATCAGGATTGTTCTTTCCATTAATGGTTTTCCTGAATTTGGATCAATCAGTTCCGGAAATTCAGTTAATACTTCTGTCATTTCGTTTCCTCTCTCACCGCATCCAACATATACTATGATTTGAGTATCAGAATATTTTGCAAAGGTTTGCTGGCTTACTGTCTTTCCTGTTCCAAATGCTCCCGGAATACATGCAGTTCCCCCTTTTGAGATTGGAAAAAAAGTATCCACACTTCTCTGTCCGGTAATTAACGGAACATTCGGAGGAAATTTTTCAGAATATGGCCTTGGATTTCTCACAACCCATTTCTGGGTTAAGGTCAAATCATATTTCTTTCCTTCTGATGAAATTGTTCCAATCACCTCATCAATTGTGTATTTACCAGAAGAGATGGACTCTATTTTTCCGCTATAGATAGAAATAATTTTATGTTCTATGAGCTCTGTTTCCTGTACTGTTCCAAGTATATCTCCGATTTGAATTTTATCTCCTTTCTTTGCTTTTGATTTGAAATCCCATTTTATTTTTCTGTCCAAAGGGGAAACAGTGATTCCCCTTTTAATAAAAGAGCCTGATTCTGCTTCGATAAATTTTAGGGGCCTTTGAACACCATCAAAAAAGTTTTTAAGCAATCCTGGTCCAAGCTCAACAGAAAGAGGCTGGCCTGTGCCCTGAACCTTTTCCCCGGGTTTAAGTCCGGTTGTATCTTCATAAACCTGAATAACAAATGTGTCCCCTATGATTTTAATAATTTCTCCAATAAGCCCTTCCTCTCCAACTTTGACGACATCATATAATTTTGCATCAAATCCTTCTGCTTCGACAACAGGACCTGAAACCCTTGTTATTTTTCCGCAACTTAAATCGCTTTTCATTTTATTATTATTCTTTTTTGCCATACATCAATCACCTATAAATATTATTTATTATTCATCATCATATCAAAACCCAATGCCCGTTTTATCAGGTTTCTTAAATCATCTGATTCTGTACTTTTTCCAGAAATTCCCGGAACTGGAACAATTACTGGATATGCAATCAGGTCAAGTTTCTTTTTCAATCTCCAGTCTATTGAAGAAAGCATATCTTCCTGAACCACAATAACCCCGAATTCCTTGTTTGATAAAAATTCTTCAAATATTTTCTGAAAATTCTCAGATGTAGCTATTCTTGAATTTTCAAGCCCTGCCAGTGTAAGCCCTGTTACAAGGTTTGGTTCTCCTATTGCGATTATTTTTACTTTTGGCATTTTATTCACCTATGAAAATTAATGAATCCATAATCTCCTTTGGAGAAAGCCCGAATTCCTTTGCTCTTGCGATTTTTCTTAAATTATTTATCTCTTCCTCTTTTATCAATAAAAATCCAAGTATGGTTCCTATTGAAAGTATTGAGCCGTGAAACATTTTTATTTTTTCAACAGAAATGGCCTTTTGAAGCTCGGTTTCAAGAGAGATCATATCTGAAACATTTTCTCCCTTAAATGAGGGAAATACTTTTTTTATTGTGGGAAATGAATCCTCAAACTTTTCAGAAGAGATCAATTGAGTCTTTTCCCGCGGATCAAGAAAACCCCCCTGAATCATGTGCGGAAGAATTTCATCCTCGCTTTTGATTCCGCTTCTTTTTAATCTTTCTATTATAAGAATATCCTTTTTCGTTATTTCCTTTTGTATTACATTATATACTTTTTTGATATCCTTTTCGGATAAATAAGGCTTAAGATGATCGATCATTAATATATATGAATAATTGTCAAGGAGTATCTGGACCTGTGTATTTTGGTCAAATGAAGTACTTGCTTTTTTAAATCTGGATAATAATTCTTTTGAAAGAGAATATGTCGATTTTGAGAAAATTTCAGAACCAATCTCTGTTTTTTTTATCTCATTGATAAGATCCATTTCATTGGCATTGAATATTGATTCCAGAGATTCAACTGGAATGGAACCAACAGGAACTATTTTTGGTTTTATCTGATTAAATGAAACAGAGCCTCTTTTTGAGGAAACCACTAAATTAAGATTAATCAGGTCCCATTTTACAAGAATTGCCTCTAAAACGCCCTTGTTTTCTTTCGGGGTCAGTTTTCTTAATTTTCTGACAATATCTGCAAAATGTTGCGAAGATGCACTTTCCAAAAGAAGGGAACCTTCGTATTTTGCAACTGCATCAAGAAGATAACTTTTATAATGCGTTTTTTGCAAAAATTCGATAATTGAATCAACAGATTTCAAATTTACCAATTCTGCGTAATCCCCTTTTGTCAAAAGAAGGCCTTTCATTCCATAAACTCTTGCATTTGAATATGCATAATAAATATAGTTTATTTTTGGAAGTGAAAAAACCATTCTAATCTCCTTTTCCAAAAAGAGAATTGTATATCTCTTTTCTTATCTGGGTTTTTTTGAATTCAAAAACTGACTCGAGTGTATTGTTTATCAGTATGGTTCCTTTTTTGTTTGAAACAATTGCTCCCCCAACTGAATCCAGATCTTCTAAAATTTTTACATTCCTGCCAAGCGCCTCGAGATGCTTTTTGTCCCCTTTTGCAATGTGGACTACTGCTTCCAAATCAGACAATTCATCAAGGGATTCCTTAATTTTTTTTCTTAAGAACATTGCATACTGGGATTTCTTTTTAAGTTCTGAAAGCCGGTCTCTAAAATCCTCTAAAAGGGCAAGGATTACCTTTTCTTTTGCTTCGGAAATTATTTTCTTTTTTTCCAGATTTGCCCAGGCAATTCTTTCTTTTTTGGATTCTAAAAGTTTGTTATTTACCTCTGTAATCGCCTTCCCAAGCATTTCCTTTTCAGCTTTTTTTGCCTCGGAAATTATTTTGTCTGCATTCATCTGGGCGCTTGAGATAACAATTTTTGCCTCTTTTTCAGATTCTTCCAATAGAGATTTTGCAATCAGTTCAAGACTCACATAAAACACCTTAAAAATAAAGGAATTAGTGAGCTACCTGTGCAATACCTATCAGGAGAAATGCTATAATGAATGCCAAAACTGCTAAAACTTCCGGCAAAACAAGATATACAATTGCTTTTCCTTCAATTTCCGGTCTTTCTGCAATTGCTCCCATCAATGCTGAACCAATCGCACCCTGGGACCATGCTGCTGCAAATGCCCCCAATCCTATTGCAATACCTGCTGCCAACGCAGCTGCTCCTTCTGTACCTAATAATTCCACCATATTTTACACCTCATTTTTCCTCTTCTTTTTTTAATGCAAACGGAGAAAATATTCTTCCTCCTCCATGCAGAAATTTTGACTGGAATTCTACAATATTAAGACGGCCCCCTTGTATGAGTGCCTCGACCATTACAATCAAAGTGTTTACTGCATGCATTAATATTAAAACTGGAAGCATTACTGCCACCATTAAGATATCCGATGAATTAATAAACGGCAGTATAAATTCGTTGATTATTTCTGCAAGAACAATTCCAACAACTCCAACTGCTGCAATTCTTGTGTAAGATAAAATATTTCCCGCAAGACCTGGAATTTCCAAAACTCCGATTATTCCTTCCACCCATATCACTATAAGAATGCATATTCCAAGTACTGCAAGACTAAATGTCCCTAATTCTGCAGGAAACATTGAAAACATAAGAGTCATTATCGCAAGTGTTCCAAAAATGTCAATCCCAAGCCACCCAAGTTTTGCAATCGCGTGTTTTTTATTGTGGCCCCATTCATTGTATGCCCCTATGACAAAGCCTAGTGCAAGATTTAATACTCCTATAAGTGCAGATATCCCAACAAGCTGCGTGAGATTGTGTATTCTTGAAAAGCCAGTATATAAAGGTTGTGTGAGATTGATATGAATTCCTATCTCTCCTAAAAACTCTGCAAATTGAACATGCGATAGTGCCATCCACTCATCATATATTACCCCAAAAAATATTGCAGGAATTGATGCAAAAATCCATAATCTTATTGTAAATAAAAGAAGCCCTGTGGGTTTTAATTTCCATAATAAAAACCATGAAACAAACAAGGACAAAATGCCGTATATCACATCCCCCATTATCATTCCGTAAAACAATGGGGCTGTGAAAAAGAAAAGAAATGTGGGATCAAGTTCTTTTGAATTTGGAAGGGAAAACATTTTTACAAAATATTCTATCGTATTCATTGATGACGGGTTTTCAAGTTTTGTCGGAGGTTTATCTTTTGGATTTGAAACTTCAATTAAATGGGCTTTTTCTTTGAATTTCTCAAAAAGCTTTTTTGAGATCAGATTCATTTTTGATTTTTCAATCCACCCTTCAATCAAGAATATTTTTTCACTAAAGCCGAATTTTGATGCAATTTCAGACCTTTCGGATTGTATCTCATATTTTTGAAGTATTTTATTAAGCGGGGAGTAATAATTTTCTGCAAGAAAATTTAATCTTGAATCTATCGCGGACAGATTTATGTTTTGTTTCTGTATTTTTGAAATTATCAAGTTCTTGTATTCTTTTGGATCTGAAACCTCTTCTGGAACATTAAGTTTTGCAAACGAAAATTCGTTGAGAAGAATATCAATACTGATTTCGTTTCTGTGGATAAAAAGAAAAAACACCTCTTTTTTTGTAATTTTGTAAATGTATCTAACATCCTCTTTATAATTTTCAAGCTTTGAAATGCATTTTGCAAAATTTTTTCGCGAAATCATTCCCAAAGTATAATCAGTATATTCTGTGGAAAGGAAAGAAAAATTTACATTAAAATAATTCAGGATTTCTGAAAATGAAATATTTTCCTTATATTTTTTTAGATTATTTTTTATTTCCGAATATTCTGCTGAAAGAGAACGCACTTCCTGCTCAAATGCATCAATCTTATCTTCGGAAATTTTTTTTCTGGAATCTTTGACGGAATATTTTTGAAGCACGCTTAGTATAAATCTTATCTTTACGATTTTTGACGAAATATTTGCATAATCTTCAAACGGAATATTTGTATCCATTTCAGATTCATTGAATTTGGAAATTTCAATTACTCCGTGGCTATGAAGTTCGGCAACAAGTTCTTTTGCTATAGAATTTAGTGCAACTAAACGAATCTTTTGCATTTTCGCCGGTTTAAACATATTAACACTCGGTTATACTTTCAAAAATACTTTCTAATTTTTTGGGCTTGAGTTCTTTTTCTCCTATTTTTAATGCCTGTTTTTTAGCATTGCCCAAGATTTCTGAAACTTCCTGTTCTATTTTTCCGCTTTCTGTTTCAAATATCTTATTTTTTTTGGCAGATACTTCTTCGCCTATCTGCCTATTTACAGCAAGAACCTGTTCTTTTGCGTTTTTCAGAATTTGCTCGGATTTTTCCATTGAAGAGATTTTTATTTCCTGTGCTTTTTTTTCAGCAGATTTTATATCTGCAACTATTTGGATGAATTCATTATCACTGGTGCTCATAAAATCACAATCACAAGATGATATTAGATAAAAAGAGAAATGTTTAAAAACATAATGAGTAAAAATAAGTTTTACATTTGTCAATCTAGTTTGTACAAATTACAGAAATGGTGAAAAAAATGGGAGCATACAGGTATATTCAGGAAAGCATTCAAAATGCAAGGAAAGAAAGAAATCAAACATATAGAACAAGAATATCCTCTTGGAGAAAAGAAGGAACAGTTGTTGGAACGAAAAGACCGATGAACATCCCGCGGGCAAGAAAATGCGGATATAAGTCAACAAAAGGATTTGTAGTTGCAAGGGTTAAAATAGAAAAGGGAATGCGAAAACGGCCAAAGCCTGCAAAAGGAAGACAGGCAAGACACAATTATAGGTATACTTCCCCTGCATCATCCCATCAGATGATTGCAGAGCAAAAAGCTGCAAGAATTTACAAAAACTGCGAGGTTATTGGTTCTTATTTTATTGCAGATGATGGCCAATATACATTTTTTGAGATCATTCTTGCAGACAGAACACTTGCATCAAGCAAAAGCAGTGCAACATTGCGAAAAGGAAGAGCTTTTAGAGGCCTTACAAGTGCAGGACAAAAAGCAAGAAAAAGATTAAAAACAGGTAAAACAAGCGACAAGAAAAAAAGATACGCAAGAACAACCAAAGGAATTGTAAAAAAGTAATTTTATGTATGATATGATACTCTGCAAACCTGAAGAAAAATACGGGTTTGCAGAACTAATTTTATTTTCTTCAATAAAGGATAAAATCAGAGTTATAAACGAAGACAAGGATTTGATTTCCAACCAGAATTTTAACGGAATTTTTTTAATCGAAAATTTCAGAATAAGCCCTGAAATAATAAAGCTTATCGGAAATAAAAAAAAATCAATTTTTCTTTTGGATTTTTCCATGATTTACAATTCTTACGGGGTAAAAAGAGGGATTTTATTATCCATGATTAGAAGATTTCTTAAATACTGCATAAAGTATAACGCGAATTATGCTTTTGCAAATTTTGCGAAAAAAAATGAAGGCATCAGAAATCCTGATGAAATTATCGGAATTTGTTCTCTTCTTGGATTAAATGAAATCGAGGCAAAAAACGGGCTTTTAAAAATCAAAAATTATTTATAGATTTTTTCCTGTAAGCATTGTATAACTCTCAAGATATCTTTGGCTTGTTTTTTCTATTATATCATATGGAAGCTCCGGAGCCGGAGGCTTTTTATCCCAGTTTAATGTTTCAAGATAATCCCGGACATATTGTTTATCCAAGCTTAATAATTTTCCATGCTGATAATCTTTTTTAAGCCAGTATCTTGAGGAATCCGGGGTTAATGCCTCATCTATTAAAATTATTTCCCCGTCTTTTTCTCCGAATTCAAATTTAGTGTCTGCAAGGATCAATCCTTTTTCGTTTGCGTATTTTTTTGCGAATTCGTATAATTTAATTGATTTTGATTTTATGAACTCAAAAACTTCTTTTCCAACAAGTTGCACAGCTTCTTTTTCATCTATATTTTCATCGTGCCCTTTTTCTGCTTTTGTTGTTGGAGTAAAAATCGGCTCGGAAAGTTTTGAACCGTTTTTAAGTCCTTCTGGAAGTTTTATTCCGCAGACTTTCTTATTTTTTTGATATGAAATCCATCCGCTTCCTGTTAAATATCCCCTTACGATGCATTCAAGTTTTACTGGTTTTGTTTTAAGCCCCACCACTGATCTTTTTTTCATATCTTCTGGAAAATCGTTTGGGAATTCATTTACTACATGATTTCTTATGATATGTTCTGTTTTTTCAAACCAAAATAAAGAGAGCTGGGTTAGTATCTCCCCTTTTTTTGGAATACCCTGAGAAAACACAACATCAAAAGCACTAAGCCTGTCTGATGCAACAAGCAAAAGATTTTCATTTAGAGTGTAAACATCCCTCACTTTCCCTCTGTGCAAGAGAGGATAATTTAGATTTGAGCTTAAAATGGTGTTTTGCATAAGAGATCACTTTGTTTATATAATTTATGATGATGTTTGGATAAAATTAAAAATACAATATGTCTAGAGCATTTTTATTAGTTCTTCAAACAGTTCCAAGTCCAATATTGGCTTTTCAAACTGTCCGGAGTCATCTGATATTCTCGGGCACGCGGTTGTTATATAACAGTCAAATGCCATAAAATTTTCAAGAGAGTATGAATCAAAATTATTTGCAATCAGAATATGCGCCTCTTTTCCTTTTTCCCTTAATTTTTTTTTAATTATTTTTGCAGATGAAAGATTAAACTGCCCTGGTTTTGTACTAACTAGAATACCAAATGTTTTTGAAACATATGCTCCTGCAAGCATTCCTTTTCTTTTCTTTTTTAATTTTTCAATTTCCCCGTTTATTTTTCTAATTCCTCCTGAATAAGGATTTAGTACAAAAACCGGCTTTTCTATTTTTATTGCAAGCGCATGAAACAGGCCATCTCCTATAAATAAAACTGCGTCCGAATCTTTTTCTACTCTTGTTATTGCATTTGGATCGCATCCAAGGATCTGGCCCTCATAAGAGGTTTTATTTCCTTTTTGGGTTAAAATTATTTTTCCTTTTGAATTGAAAAACTCCTTTATTTTTTCCAATTGATGGATGTGCTGAATGGTTGTTGCAAGTGCAATCTTTCTATAATCTTTTAAATATTCTAGAGAATTTTGAAGTATTTTCAAATCGATGTCAATTGGAAACTCTACATATTCCACTTTTATTGGAAGAGTTGAATTAATGAATTTTGAATGGCCAAAATGGATTATTTTGTCTGCATTTACTGCTTTTGCCTCCTCTAATGCTAAATCACATGCACCAAAACACGGAGCAGATGAAAGATATATCTCATGTCCATCCTGTTCATATTTTTCTGCATACTCTAATGCCTTTTGCTTTAGCCCTTCTGGAAATTGCAAAAGTAGTATCATAACTTCACCTTGTCTTTTCGCAGGCAATTTATAGATAATACCATATAATATATTAGGAAAAGAAAAAAATAAAAAAGAGAGGTTATTTGATTTTTTTGGACAATTCTTTTAATCTCTTAAGCAGTATCTTCTGTTCAGCAGATGCAACAATGGCCCGTGTTCTCTCAACTGCATCAGGATTTACAGACATCGAGGTTATTCCAAATTCAACCAATTTTTCTGCAAAATTTGGATAAACGCTTGGAGCCTGCCCGCACAGTGAAACAGTGACATCTTTTTCATTGCAGACTTCAATTACTCGCTGCACTGACCTTAAAACTGCCTCATTCTGCTCATCAAACCCTTTTGCAAGTGTTGTATTGTCTCTGTCTATTCCCAAAGTCAATTGAGTTAAATCATTTGTCCCAATTGATACTCCGTCTATCCCTTCATCGCAGAACTGATCGATAATAACTACTGTGGACGGAACTTCAACCATTATCCATAATTGGAAATCTCTTGTCCTATAAATTCCAATCTGGTGCATCATCTCTTTTATTGCCCTTAATTCCCCGATTCTTCGAATGAATGGAATCATAAGCCATAAGTTTGGGAGATGATACTCATCCCTTACTTTTTTGATTGCCTTAAGCTCCATTTTGAAGACATCGGGTTCATTAATATATCTTGCAGCGCCCCTATAACCCATCATCGGGTTTGCCTCATTTGGCTCGTATTTTTCTCCTCCTTCCAGATTTCTATATTCATTTGTCTTGAAATCAGTGGCTCTGTATACAACAGGTCTTGGATAAAACGCAGCTGCGAATTTTCTTAAGTTTTTTGCAAGATTATCTACAAATTCCTGTTCTTTTCCTTCCTCTATGAATTTTCTTGGATGTTTTCCCATATCTGCAATCATAAATTCTGCTCTCAGTAATCCTACTCCGTCCACTGGAAGCTTTGAAACCTTATCTGCCAAACTCACCTCTGCAAGATTTACATATATTTTTGTTCCGGTAACAATTGGGGAGTTTCCAAGTATTGCTGTTTTTGCCTCTTCTGAATCTGCCTGTGCAACAGAGATTAACCCATCATAAATTAATCCGTGTGTTCCGTCAACACTTACTTCCTCTCCGTCTTTTAAAACAGATGTTGCCTTTTCTGTTCCAACAATGCACGGGATTCCAAGTTCTCTTGAAACGATTGCAGCATGTGAAGTCATTCCCCCTGTATTTGTTACAATTGCGCTTGCCCTTTTCATTGCAGGAACAAAATCTGGTGTGGTCATATCAGTAACTAAGATGTCTCCTTTTTGCATTTTGGAAATTTCTTTTGCAGAATTAAGAATTTTTACTTTTCCTGAACCAAACCCGGGAGAAGCTGCAAGTCCTTCTAATAATATTTTTGCATCATTTATATCTTTTTTTTCATTTTTCATAAAGTTCTCCTCTAATTTTTCTTTTTTATCCAAGTCCAGGGTTGTTATTGGCCTTGACTGGGTTATATATATTCTATTTCCTTCTACTGCCCATTCTATATCCTGAGGCTTATCATAATGATTTTCAATATGTATTCCTATTTTTGCTATTTCAAGAATTAAATTATCTGAAAGTTTTTGTGATTGCTGGGCTGACGCTTTTATTGAAAGTTTTTTGTTTTCCCCATTTTGTTTTGCAAGCATCCATTCCTGTTTTCCTATTATCTTTTTTGTTATTTTCAATTCTTTTTTATCAATAAGATAAGTATCAGGGGTTACTGAGCCTGAAACAACCATTTCTCCAAGGCCGTATGCCCCTTCAATCATTAAAACATTTTTATTTTGAGAGATAGGATCAACTGAAAACATTACTCCTGCCTTTTCTGATTGAACCATTTTCTGCACTACTGCTGCAAGCCCAACTTTCATATGTTCAAAATTATTCTGAACCCTGTAAAATATTGCTCTTGGAGTAAATAAGGATGCCCAGCATTCCCTTATTGCATTTAATACATTTTCTTCTCCTATAATATTTAAAAATGTGGATTGCTGACCTGCAAAGCTTGCATCAGGCAAATCTTCTGCTGTTGCAGAAGATCTTACTGCAACATATATCTGATCTGCATTTTCTTTTATGCACAAATCATTGTAATATTGTATTGCATCTTTTCTTATGTCTTCTGGAATTTTTCCATTCAAAATCAGGTTTTGAATTTCCTGTGCAACTATATCTAATTTATCAGTATCATTTACATCCAAATCAGATAATAATTGAGAGATTTTTTTCTCAAGCGAATTGTAATTTAAAAATTTAAAATAAGCTCCGCTTGTAGTCACATATCCAGGAGGTATTGGAAACTTTGCTTTTGTCATTTCCCCTAGGTTTGCACCCTTTCCTCCTGCTTCTGCAAGATTGTTTCTATCCAATTCCTCAAACCACAAGACATTTTTCATAGTTTTTCACCTATACGTTTTTCAAAAGGAAAAACAATTTAAGATAGATTAGAATGTTTATAAAGATATTGCTAACTGTGATAAAAAATAAGAAAAAAAGAAAAAAAGATTATTTCTTGTATCCTTTAAATCCGCTTGAGCCTTTTCCTTTCAAGAAATAATATGCACCTGCAAGAATTACAACCACAATTACTGCGCCTAAAAGATACATTAATGTGTTGTCTTGTTTTGGCTGTTCTGTTTTCTTGACTTCAGGCTCTGCTTCTGGCTCTGCTGCAGGCT